>Ga0180223_1000136_pt1 | contig 142068 bp, 129 predicted proteins | sample eDN5th30CKraftOP_FD_151337 | JGI IMG/M metagenome (GOLD analysis project Ga0180223, IMG submission 151337) | Enriched Organic Plus compost microbial communities from Emeryville, California, USA - eDNA 5th pass 30_C Kraft OP (version 2) (version 2) ...
CTGGTGGGGTCGGGCGAAGTGCCGCTGGCGCTGACGGTGTACCAGTACAGCGTCGAGCAGGCCAAGAAGACCGGCGCGCCCATAGACTGGCTCGCCATCGAACCGGCAATCACCATCGCCGACGCCATGGCTGTTCCCCGCGGCGCGCCGCATCCTCATGCCGCCTTGCTTTTCTATGACTACATGATCAGCGAGCAGGCCCAGAAGATACTGGCCAAGATCGGCTATCTGGCCACCAACACGAAAATAGAGCAACCAGTCAAGCGGCTTCGGCTGAAAGTCTTGGATCCGGCAACCTTGCTGGACAGGCAGGATATGTCCTACGCCAGATTTGAGTCCATATTGCGAACCAGTCAGCAGGCCGCCCCGCGCGCCCAATGACGACACAGGGAGAACTGGAATGAGCAAGATTACAAAAGCCTTGGCTTTGGCAGTGCTGTGCGCCGCTTCGGCGACGGCATGGTCCCAGGCCGACGAACACATTGCGCTGTATACCGGCGCGGACCGCCAGCAGCGCCTGGAAGAGGGCGCGAAAAAAGAAGGCGCCCTGGTCCTGTACACCACCATTCCCACACAATACGCCAAGGACCTGATCGAACCCTTCGAGAAGAAGTACGGCGTCAAGGTGGAGGTCTGGCGCGCCCGCTCCGAGCTGATCCAGCAGCGCGTCATCAACGAGGCGCGCTCCGGTCATCCCAAGGTGGACATCATCGCCAACACCTCGCCGCCCATGGAGGCGCTGCACCGGGAGAAGCTGCTGCAGAAGGTCGACAGCCCTTATTTCAAGGGCCTGATGCCTTTGGCCATCCCGGACCACCGCGAATGGGTGTCGATCAACCTGCTGGTGATGGTGCAGGCCTACAACACGCAAAAGGTCAAAAAGGAGGACCTGCCCAAGACTTACGAGGACTTGCTCGATCCCAAATGGAAGGACAAGCTGGCCATCGAAGGCTCGGACTATGACTGGACCGAATCGGTCATCTCGGACATGGGCGAGGAGAAGGGTGAGCAGTTCTTCAAGGACCTGGTCACCAAGAACCGTCTGTCGGTGCGCAACGGCCATCCGCTGCTGACCAACCTGGTGGGGTCGGGCGAAGTGCCGCTGGCGCTGACGGTGTACCAGTACAGCGTCGAGCAGGCCAAGAAGACCGGCGCGCCCATAGACTGGTTCGCCATCGAGCCGGCGATCACCATCACCGTGGGCGCCGGCATCATGAAGAACGCTTCGCACCCGTATGCCGCCACGCTGTTCTACGACTATCTGCTCAGCGAGGACGCCCAGCGCATCCTCGACAAGATCGGCTACTACGCCACCAACACCAAGGTGGAGCCGCCGTTCGAAGGGGTCAAGCTGAAGATACTGGATCCGGGCATGCTGCTGGATCAGCAGGACAAGGCCTATCGGCGCTTTGAGTCCCTCATGCAATTGAGCCGCTGACGCAGCGGGGGTGCGGCGGCCAGGGCCGCCCGCCCGGTTGCGCCACCCGGAACGGCCAGTCGTGCCGCCGTGCGGCGCGGCCTTGCGCATCGTAGCTGACCTCGCTGAACAGCGCGTGCCCGTCGGCATGCACCGCGATGACTGTCGAACAGCGGGTCCCGTAGTCCGGGCTGACAATGAAGGGGCTGCTGAGCAGCCGTTCACGCTCCAGCGCAAGCCCGGTGCGGGGCAGCGCGGCATCCTCGGCCTGGGTCGTATCCCTGAGGATGTCGAATACAGGGGTCACCGAGCCGTCCAGCCTGTCCAGCGGATATCGGTCCAGCGCGGCCCGCAGCCGCTGCGTCTTGGGCCAGGCGGTGTCCAGCAGATGGTTGGACAGGACGTAGCGCCCGGCGCCCAGCATGCAGGCCTGTTCGCCATCGCCGCGGTTGCTGACATAGCAGGCGCCGTCCAGGTCGCCGACAATCAGGTTGAAGCCGTTGTATTGCGCGGCCTCGCCGGCGACCTGTCCGGCGTAGGCCTGCGGGTCCACGGCCCCGGCCAGGTATTGCGCCACCAGCCCGCCCCGCGAGGCCGCGTCGGGGCGGTGCGAACCCGGATCGCGGTAATTGGTCAGCAGGGCGTAGCGGCCCTGGCGCGTCACGCCCAGCCAGGTGCCACGGGCCGTCATGTCAATGCCGGCGATAACGTCGGGGCAGTCTTTCCAGGGCGCGGCGGCCAGAGTGGGGCGGGCATGGAATTCATCGCGGTTGGCGGCGATGAACAGCGGCCAGTCGGAATGGGGCCGTATGGCCAGATAAGCGATGCACATGGGATGCCGCCCTTATAGGGCCTGCTGACTCTAAACTAAAGCATGGCCAGATTGGTGTCGTTTTCGACGAAATCGCGCAGGCGCACGGCGTCGCCGATGCGCGAGTAGCGCCCGGTGGAATTCAGCAGGACCACCGCGAGGTCGCGATTGCCGATGCGGGTGAGCATGACCAGGCACTCGCCCGCCTCATTGATGAAGCCGGTTTTCGAGATCTTGATGTCCCACTTGGCATTCTTGACCAGTCGGTTCGTGTTGTTGTAGACCAGGCGGCGGCCGTTGCCCAGGCGCACTTCGTACGTGTCGTCGGTGGTGTAGCGGTGGATCAGGGGCTGCTTGGCGACGGCGCGCAGCAGCTTGACCAGATCGCGCGGCGTCGAGACGTTTTCCTCGGACAGGCCGGTGGGTTCGACGAAGTGCGTATTGCGCATGCCCAGCGCGCGCGCCTTGTCGTTCATGGCGCGCACGAAGGCGGGCAGGCCGCCCGGGTAGTAGCGGCCCAGCGCATGGGCGGCGCGGTTCTCGGACGACATCAGCGCCAGGTGCATCATGTCGGCGCGGCTGAGCGAAGTGCCCACGGCCAGGCGCGAACGCGAATAGCGCATGCGGTCGACATCCGCGTCGGAGATGGTCAGGGTCTGCTTCATGGGCAGGCCGGATTCGGCCACGATGAGGGCCGTCATCAGTTTGGAAATGGAGGCGATGGGCCGCGCTTCGTCGCCGTTCTTGTCATACAGGACGGTCGAGCTTTGCAGGTCCTGCACGAAGGCCACCTCGGAGCGCAGCAAGGCGTGCGCGGTGGACGGCTTGATCGCCTGCGCGGGCACATCGCGCCGCAAGGGCGCCGCGCCGTGTTGGCTCTGGCGCAGGGCCACCTGTATGACCCCGCCCTGGCCGCCGCCTTGCAGGGTCTGCCGCGCCGCGACATGGGTGGGTTGCCGCAACGGCGCTTCCCGCCCGTCCCGGGCGGACGCGCACATGGGCGCCAATCCAGATGCGAGGGCCAACGCGGCCAGAAAAACCCGGGAAACGGCACGGAAATGAGAGGCTGGAGGCATGGCGGCGCGCGGAGCTATCGTTTTGATTGAGGCAAATCATATCAGAAAATAAAAAAAATTCCAATATATTAGTAAGTTACATCACTTATTTAAGGATTTTTTTAGGTTGGGCAGATAATGACTTGGAACGAAAGGAAAAAAACTGTATTCATATACAGTGTTTTGACGGGTTGACGCGGGCAGGCAAGCCCGTACAATGCCTCATTGCGATTACATTTCATCACAATCATGCCGCTTTCCTTTTCCTTCCCACGGCGGCTGCTCGTCGCCATCCTGCTGTCGTGCTGGCTGATCGGCCCCGTTCGCGCCGCCGCCGCACTCGATGACACGCCTCGCATCGCGGTCGTTTCCGCCTTCGAACCCGAACTGGCGCTGCTGCGCGGCGAACTGCGGCAGGCACGCGTTTTTTCGGTCAACGGGCTGCGGTTCACCGCCGGCACCCTGCGGGGCAAGCCGGTGCTGCTGTTCCTGAGCGGCATCAGCATGACCAACGCGGCCATGACGACGCAGCTAGCCCTGGACCGCTTCAACATCAGCCATATCGTGTTCAGCGGCATTGCGGGCGGGGTCAATCCGGCGCTGCACATCGGCGATGTCGCCGTGGCCGAGCGCTGGGGCCAGTACCTCGAGGTGCTGATGGCCCGCGAAGCCTCGCCGGGCGTGTTCGCCCCGATGGACATGGACGACAAACTGCACTGGCCCAACTTCGGCATGATGTACACGCGTTCCGTGGAAGTGCGCAGCGCCGCCGCCGGGGCCGAGCGGAAATTCTGGTTCGATGCCGACGCGCGCATGCTCGAGGCGGCGCGCGGCCTGCAGGGAGTCCGGCTGGAGGCATGCAACGGCCAGGCCCGGTGTCTTACGCACACGCCGCGCCTCGTCGTGGGCGGCAACGGCGTCTCGGGGTCCGCCTTCGTGGACAACGCCGCCTTGCGCAGGCATATTTTCGACACTTTCAAGGCCAATGTCGTGGACATGGAAAGCGCGGCCTGCGCCATGGTGGCCTACAGCAATGGCGTGCCCTTCATCGCCTTCCGCTCACTGAGCGACCTGGCGGGCGGCGGCGAAGGGGCCAATGAAATCCATACTTTCATGGACATCGCGGCCGGAAATTCCGCTCGGGTGCTGCTGGCGTTTCTGGAGGCCTGGCAATGACGCGCCAGGGCGGGGCGCCGGCGTCCTCCGTGCAGAAGCTGGTGCGCGAGTTCGGGCTGTGCCCGCACCCCGAGGGCGGCTATTACCGCGAGACCTACCGCGCGGTCGGGCTGGTGCAGACGCCCCGCGGGCCCCGCAACGCCTCCACCGCCATCTACTATCTGCTGGACGGGTACGCCCATTCGGCCTGGCATCGCATTGCCTCGGACGAGGCCTGGCATTTCTATGCGGGCAGCCCCCTGGATGTCCACGTGCTGGATGGCCGCGGCGGCGTGACGACGCATCGCTTGGGCGATCCCCTGGTGTCGCCCGGCGCGGTCTACCAGACAGTGGTGCCGGCCGGCAGCTGGTTCGGCGCCGAGCTGGCGCCGGACGACGGCGCCGCGGCGGAGCGCTATGCCCTGGTGGGATGCACCGTGGCGCCCGGCTTCGAGTTCAGCGAATTCGAGCTGGCGCAGGCGGACGAACTGCTGCGGGACTACCCTGGGCATGCGGCGTTGATACGGCGCCTGGCGCCGACGCCTTAGGGCCTGTTGACACTAAAAGGTAAAAGGACAGCCGCACTGGCCGGCCTGGGGCAGGCTGCATCCATGCGCAGCGGCGACACCCGCCACCATGCGGGCAGCAGGCGGCGCACGGCGGGCCGGCCGTAGCGGTCGTCCATCAGTACCAGCACGCCTTCGTCGCTGGGGCCGCGGATGACCCGGCCGGCCGCCTGCACCACTTTGCGCAGGCCGGGATACAGGTAGGCGTATTCATAGCCCTGGCCGAAACTGTCCTGCAGGCGCAGCCTGATTTGCTCATTGACTTCGTTGACCTGGGGCAGGCCCAGCGTGGCGATGAAGGCGCCGATCAGGCGTTTGCCCGGCAGGTCGACGCCCTCGGCAAAGGCGCCGCCCAGCACCGCGAAACCGATGCCCCGGCCGGATTCAACGAAGCGCGCCAGAAAGGCCTCGCGCTCGGCCTCGTCCATGGCGCGCGCCTGCTCCCAGGCGGGAATGTCGGGGCTGGCCTGGCGGAATACCTGCAGCAGGCGGGCCAGGTAGTCGAAGCTGCTGAGGAACACCAGATAATTGCCCGGCCGCTCGCGGTACTGGCAGGCGATCAATTCGGCCATGGGGGCCAGCGAGGCTTCGCGGTGCGCATAGCGCGATGAAATGCCGGCGGCCACCCGCACCGACAGCTGTTCGGCCCGGAAAGGCGGCGCGATGTCCAGCCATCCGGTCTGCCCGGGCAGACCCAGCGTGTCGGCATAGAAGCGCCAGGGATGCAGCGTGGCGGAAAACAGCACGCAGGCATGGGCGCCGGCAAAGCGCGGCGCCAGGAAGGGCGCGGGCACCACATTGCGCAGGCACAGCACGGCGCTGCGCCGCGCGGCCTTGCCATGCTGCGTGAGGGTGACGTCGAACAGGGAATGCGCATCGAAGCTGTCCGCCAGCTGCAGGAACTGCACGGCGTCGAAGTAAAAGCGCTGCAGCGCGGCAGGCGCCTGCGCGGGGTCCTGGGCCAGGTGGTCCAGGATGGCGCCAGCGGCGCGCTGCAAGGCCAGGATGAATCTGTCGGGCAACCGCGGCTGAGGCTGGTAGGCGTGTTCCTGGCCGGCCGATACCGCATTCCATTGCCGGTGCAGGCCATCCAGCGCTTTTTTAAGCTCGCGGCCCGGTGCGGCGGCGCCCGCCTGGGCTTCAAGGCCGCGCCGCAATGCCCGCAGCGCCGCCTGGTTCAGCGCCGCCGTGTACATGGCCCGCCCGCGCTCCACCAGGTTGTGCGCCTCGTCCACCAGCACCGCCGCCCGCCAGGGCTGGGCCAGGGTCTGGCCGTACAGCATGGCGCCGGCGTCGAAATAATAGTTGTAGTCGCCCACGACCACGTCGCACCAGCGGACCATTTCCTGGCCCAGGTAGTAGGGGCAGACCTGGTGCCGCAGGGCAGCCTCGCGCAAGGCGTCGCGGTCCAGGCAGGACGACTGCAGCGCTTGCGCGCGCGCGGCCCCGAGTCGATCGTAGAAGCCCTTGGCCAGCGGGCAGGCCTCGCCGTGGCAGGCTGTTCCGGGATGTTCGCAAGCCTTGTCGCGTGCGGTCAGCTCGATGATGCGCAGAGGCATGCCGCCGGCGTGCGCGCGCACGCCGGCCAGGGCGTCCAGCGCCACGCCGCGTCCGGACGTCTTGGCGGTAAGGAAAAACAGCTTGTCCAGCGCCTGGCCGGGCATGGCCTTGAGCGCCGGAAACAGGGTGCCCATGGTCTTGCCTATGCCGGTGGGCGCTTGAACAGCCAGGCAGCGCCCGTCGCGCAGGGCCCGGTATACGGCTTCGGCCAGCGGGCGCTGGCCCTCCCGGAACGCGGGGTGGGGAAAGCCCAGGTCCCGCAGCGCCTGGTCGCGCCGCCTTCGATGGGCCACTTCCTGTTCGGCCCAGTCCTCGAAGCGCCGGCACAGCGCCTGAAAGTGCCGGCGCAGCGAATCGGCGTCGTGCTGCTGCGCCAGCACGGTCTCGCGCTTGCTCGCCACGTCCAGGTAGACGAGCGCGATTTCGAGGGCGGGCAGGCCCAGCTTTTCGCACAGCATGTGGCCATACACCTTGGCCTGCGCCCAATGCAGATGCCGATGGTTGGCGGGCATGGATTCCAGCCTGCCCCGATAAGTCTTGACTTCTTCCAGCCGCCCGGCTTGCGGGTCGTAGCCGTCCGCCCGGCCGCGCACCAGCAGGCCGCCATGCGCCAGTTGCAGGGTGACCTCGGACTGGTAGCCGTTTTTGCGGCGCGACGCCACCAGTTGATGGCCTGCGATGCCTTCCTGGGACGAGGGCGAGGGGGTGAAGCGCAGGTCCAGATCGCCCCGCTTGGCGGTGAACTCGCACAGCGCGCGCACGGCCACGGTGTATGTCATGTGGCCGGGGCCCATTGCACACGGCATACCGCCACCGGCATGCCGTGCGCCGCACAGTAGTCCAGCCAACGGACCTGGTTGTCCTGCAGCCGGTCGCCGGGGCCCTTGACCTCGACCATGCGATAGCGGCGCTGCGCCGGCCAGAACTGCACCAGGTCTGGAAAGCCGGAGCGGTTGGCGGGCAGGTCGGCCAGCATGCGCTGGAACCATTTTTTCAGGTGGCTGGCGGGGATGCAGCGCAAGGCGTGCCGCAGAACCTGGCGGTCTATTATGTTCCAGGCCACGAAGGCGCACTGCAGGCCCGCCTTCCGGGCATGGTTGCGCAATATGGTGCGGCGGTACCGGCCGGTGTCCAACTGCGCCAGACAGTCGTCGAACAAGGCCTGCCTGCGGGGCAGGAAGTCGGCGCTGTGCAGATCGGCCGGACCGTTCTGGAACGGATGAAAGAAGGCGCCGGGCATGGGCGCGAACAAGGCATCCCAGCACAGCAGGCCGAACAGGGCGTTGACCAGGGTGTTCTCCACGTAATAGGCCGGCGCCCCGGGCCTTTCCAGCCAGGCTCGCGCCACTTCCTCGACGCAAAGGGGCTGTGTCGGCCGGGGCAGGTCGAGCAGCAGGGTGTCCACCTGCGCCGGCCTGCTGCGCGGCTTTGCCGGCCGGCCCAGCTTGCGCAGCAGACGGGGTACGATGCGGGCCAGCTGCTGGGCCTGCGCCTCGCCGGCGGGCTCGCGGGCCAGGGTCTCGGCCAGCGCCAGCGCTTCTTCGGGGCGGCCGTCCTGCTCCAGCACCCGGACCGCGCGCGATTTTGCGTCCGCCCCGGCGTTTTGCATGTACAGCCCGTAGGCCGCCTGCCATTGGCCGGTTTTTTCGTACTGCCTGGCCAGCAGGAACAGCAGCCTGGCGCGGCGCTGTTCTATCCAGCCGTTGGAATAGGCTTGCGGCGGCACGTCGGCAAGGATGTCGTCGGGCGCGGCGCCGGCGCGGAAGCGCTCGCGGCAGCCGTGCAGCAGCAGATAGTCGTCCACATCCCGCCGGCATTGCAGTACGCGCGACGAGGCGGGAAAGTCGACCTGTTCGTAGCGGTACAGGCCCAGGTCCGCCAGTACGAACTCGGACCAGTCCTGGCTCAGCGTGCCGAAGAACATCAGCCTGAAGCGTTCGCACATGGGTTTGGCCACAAGCGCCTGGACGCTGTCCCGCGCGTCCGGCCACCAGCCGGCAAAAGGGCGCGGGTCCGGATATTGCTTTGCCAGGCAGTCCCATTGGGCCGACTTGGCCAGCTGGCGCCGGGGCAAGTGCGCGCCGAAGGCCTGGGCTATCTCGGCGCGGGTCAGCAGGGCGAAGAGCTGTTCCAGGGAAAGCACCGGCGCCGGATCCACCCATCCGGCTTCGACCAGCGGCGCGCAGGCCGCCCGCGGGTCGCCGATTTCGGGGTAGCGCAGCTTGCCCAGCCGGAACAGGCTGCCCTTGCGCATGACCATGCGCGCCAGCAGCGCGCGGGCGGCCTGCGGCAGGGAAGGAAACCGCTGCATGAAATCGGTTTCGGCCTGGTCCAGCATGTCGCCATAGCGCTGCCCGACCCAGCGCAGCACTGCCTGGAAGTTGTCGAGGTAGTAGAAGGGGTTGTCGAGCCGTGGGGTCATGGTGCCGGAGCTGTATGTAAAAACAGTATAGCAGGCGCGGGGAGGGACGAAAGGGCGTAGCCGGATGTAACGCGCCTTACCGCGCGTCCGCGGCCCGGCTTATCATCACCGCAGGCAGGGCGAAGAAGGAGAAGCGATGGCGGGAGCCAGCCTGTTGATGCTGCTGGACGATATCACCAGCATATTGGATGACGTCTCTTTGATGACCAAGATGGCGGCGAAGAAAACTGCCGGGGTGCTGGGCGACGACATCGCCCTCAATGCGCAGCAGGTCGGCGGCGTGACGGCGCGGCGGGAACTGCCCGTGGTGTGGGCGGTGGCCAAGGGGTCGCTGCTCAACAAATTGATCCTGGTTCCGGCCGCCCTGGCGCTCAGCGCCATTGTGCCGGCCGCCATCACGCCCCTGCTGATGGCCGGCGGGCTGTATCTGTGCTACGAGGGAGCCGAAAAGCTGGCCCATTCCCTGGGATGGGCCAGGCATGAAGGAAAGGGTCCGGACGACGAAAAGAGCCCGCGGGACGGGAAGGCCGCGGGCCTATCCGGCGCGCGCGACGGCCCCCCGAAAGCAGCAGCCCCCGCGCCGGATGCCGAGCGCCGCAAGATCAAGGGCGCCATCCGCACGGATTTCGTCCTGTCGGCCGAGATCGTGGCCATCACCCTGGGCAGTGTGGCGACGGCGCCTTTTCCCTCCCGGGCCGCGACGGTGGCGGCGGTGGCTGTCATCATGACCGCGGGCGTCTACGGCCTGGTCGCGGGCGTGGTGAAGCTGGATGATGCGGGGCTGTATCTCAGCCGTCGGCCGGGCACGGCATGGCCCGCCATGGGCCGCGGCATCCTGCGCCTGGCGCCTTATCTGATGCGCTTCCTGTCCATCGCCGGCACGGCCGCCATGTTCCTGGTGGGAGGAGGCATTCTCGCGCATGGCATCGCTCCGGTCAGCCGCTGGCTGCACGGCGTCTTTCCCGGCCACAGCGCGTCGCGGAATCTGTACGGCGTGATCTCGGACGCGGTCGGGCCCTTGCTGTTCAACGTCGCCCTGGGCGTGGCGGCTGGCGCGGCGGCCTTGCTGCTGGCGTCGCTCGCGCGCCGGCTGGCGCGGCGCTGAAGGGTTGTGCCTTACACTGGAGGCGGGGAGCCCCCGCGGGGGCATGATGAAACAAGAAAATAGGGAGAACGCATCCGATGGCAGAAACTCGGGACCAGCGCAAGCAGGGCGGCACCATCAATCCGCCCGTGTTTTTCGGATCGGCGGGCATTCTGATACTGCTGGCCGCCCTTGTGACCATCTTCCACGACAGTGCCCAGGCCGCCTTCGCCTCGGTGCAGGGCTGGATCGTGGCGAACGTGGGCTGGATCTACATACTGGTGGTCGCCCTGATCCTGATGGTAGTGGTGTATTGCATGGTCAGCCGCTTCGGCAACATCAAGCTGGGGCCGGACCACAGCCAGCCGGACTACAGCGGGCCGACTTGGTTCTCGATGCTGTTCTGCGCGGGGATGGGCATAGGGCTGATGTTCTTCGGCGTGGCCGAGCCCTTGATGCACATGCTGGAGCCGCCCGTGGGCGAGCCCGGCTCGCTGTTCGCGGCCCGCGAAGCCATGAAGATCACCTTCTTCCACTGGGGCCTGCATGCCTGGGCGGTATATGCCATCGTGGCGCTGGCGCTGGCGTTTTTCTCGTACCGCCATGGCCTGCCGCTTACGCTGCGCTCGGCGCTGTATCCGCTGATAGGCGAACGCATCCACGGCCCCATAGGCCACATGGTGGACATCTTCGCCGTGGTCAGCACGGTGCTGGGGGTGGCCACCTCGCTGGGTTTCGGCGTATTGCAGATCAACAGCGGGCTGCATCACCTGTTCGGCCTGCCCGTGGGGCAGATGCCCCAGGTGGTACTCATCATCCTGGCCACCGGGCTGGCCACCGCTTCGGTCCTGCTGGGGCTGGACAAAGGCGTACGCCGGCTGTCCGAACTGAACATGATCCTGGCCGCATTGCTGCTGATATTCGTGCTGGCGCTGGGGCCCACCGTCTTCCTGCTGCAGGCCTATGTGCAGAATACGGGCGGCTATCTGTCGGAGCTCGTCGAGAAAACCTTCAACCTGTACGCCTACCAGCGCACTGACTGGCTGGGAGGCTGGACGCTGTTCTACTGGGGCTGGTGGCTGTCGTGGTCGCCTTTCGTGGGCATGTTCATCGCCCGCATATCGCGCGGGCGCACCATACGCGAATTCATCGCCGGCGTGACGCTGGTCCCCACCGGCTTCACCTTCCTGTGGATGACGGTGTTCGGCAACAGCGCCATTGACATGGTGCTGAGCCAGGGCGTAAACACGCTTGCCGAGGCCACGCAGCGCGACAGTTCGCTGGCGCTGTTCATCTTTCTCGAACAGTTCCCGCTGTCAGACCTGCTGTCCGGCCTGGCGGTCGTCATGGTCATCGTGTTTTTCGTGACATCGGCCGATTCGGGTGCGCTGGTGGTGGACATGCTGGCTTCCGGCGGCAATGACCGCACGCCGGCCTGGCAGCGACTGTTCTGGTCGCTGGGCATGGGCGCGATGGCCATCGTGCTGCTGCTGGCAGACGGCCTGCAGGCGCTGCAGACGGCCACCATAGCCAGCGCGCTGCCATTCTCGCTGGTGTTGCTGGCAGCCATATGGGGCCTGCTGCGCGCCCTGCAGATCGACCTGACCAAGCGCGCCACGTACACCCAGCTGCATCTGGCGCCCCGGGCCCGGCACGATGCCGACGACTGGCGCCGCCGCCTGCGCAATGTCATGAGTTATCCGCGCCGGGCCCATGTAGAGCGCTTCGTGCAGGACATCGTGGCGCCGGCCTGCGAAGAGGTGGCCGCAGAACTGCGCAGGCAGGGCGTGCAGGTGGCCGTCACGCGCGAACAGGCGCGCGCCGGCCTGGAGGTCATGCACGGCACTGAAGTGGATTTCCTGTATGAGGTGCGCGCCAAGGCCTATCTGCAGCCGGCCTTCATTATGCGCGACACCGAAGACGATGCGGAAGAGCGCAAGTACCTTCGCGCCGAGGTCCACCTGAAAGAAGGCGGCCAGAACTACGACATCATGGGCTGGAGCAAGCCCGAAGTCATCAGCGATATCCTGGACCAGTACGAGCGCCACATGCACTTTCTGCATCTGGTGCGCTAGCCACGGCGGGCGGCGTCGAAACCGGCGCCGCCGCGGTACGCCCGCCGCGCCGCGAAGACAGCCGGCGCCGCGCCCACAGGTAAAGGCCGCTGGCCAGCACCACGATCAGGATGAGATCGAGCAGGGCCCACATGATTTTCAGCGGCAGGCCGCCATAGTCGCCGAAGTGCAGCGGACGGGAGCCTTCCAGCGCCCACAGATACCAGGGCGGTCCGCCTGCGTCCGTCAGTTCGCCCGTGGCGGCGTCCACCAGCACGGGATGCAGCAGCCTGGCCGTGAATGGCGTCGCGCCGCGCATGTATACCGCATAATGGCGGGGGCTGGTGAACATGGAGCCTGGAAAGGCCACGAAGCTGACTTCGCGCGAAGGCAGCGCCCGCTGCGCCACGTCCACGGCCTGCTGCAGCGACCCGGGTGCCCGCGCGGGCGCAGGGGCGCCGTGCACCAGGCCCAGCCTGGCATTGACGCTTTTCTGCCAGGCGCCGAACACCAGGGAGTCCAGCGTGTTGATTGCGCCGGTCAGCCCCACGACCAGTGCCCAGCAGACCGTGGCGACGCCAAGCAGGTTGTGCAGATCCAGCCATTTAAGCGCGCGGGAGCGCCCGGCGCGCACCGCTCCGAAGGGCAGCTTGCGCATGAAAGGGCCATACAGCACGACGCCCGATACCAGCGCGGCAGTGAACAGCAGGCCCATGGCGCCCAGGAACAGTGCGCCCGGCAGGCCCATCAGCATGTCGGTGTGCAGCTTCAGCAGAAGGGACATGGGGCCGCCGTTGCGCCAGTCTTTCTCGCTCCAGGCTTCGCCCAGGATGACGCCGGCGCTGCCGTCCACGATGACGAAAGGCTTGACGCCATGCGCGCCCGGCGGGCGCGACAGCCCCACCCGGTATTGCCCCGCCTGCTCCAGCCAGGCGACGAACTGGATGCGGCGGGCGGGGTACTGCCTGCCCACCAGCGCCACAACTTCGTCCATATCCATCGGACCCTGCGGGCGGGCTTGCGCCTGCGCGGCGGCGACGGAGGCGGGCTGCGTCAGCGCATCGATTTCTTCATGAAAGATCAGCGGCAGCCCGGTCAGGCACAGCATCAGCAGAAACAGTGTGCAGACCAGGCTGGTCCAGCGGTGCACGAAGGCCCAGGCGCGTGTGCGGGAATTCATGGCGCGCGCCGCCTCAGTAGCGCACCGTGGCCGTCAGCGTGGCGGAGCGTCCGGCGCCGAGGTCTCCCATGAAGTAGTGGACCTTGGTGTAATAGACTTTGTCGAAGAGGTTCTGCACGTTCAGCTTCAAGTCCAGGTGTCGGTTGACGGTGTAGCCCAGCAAGGCGTCGAAACGCCAGTACGAAGGCGCGTAGCAGTCGCGGCTGCATGCCGTGCCGTAGCGCTTGCCGACGTAGTAGGCGCCGCCGCCGACGGTCAGGCGCGGCAGGGGCTGGTACGTGGTCCACAGGCTGAAGCTGTTGCGCGGCGAGTCGGGCAGGGGCATGCCGACCGCATCGTCGTTGTAGGCGCCTTTCTGGATTTCGCTGTCCAGATAGGTGTAGCCGCCATACACCTTCCAGCGGGGCGTCAGTTCGCCCGCCACGCCCAGCTCGAAGCCGCGCACGCGGCTCTTGCCCGCCTGCTCGAACACGCCGGGCTCTACCTGGATGTTGGCGTTCTTGCGCTGGGTATGGAACACGGCCGCGGTCAGGGACAGCTTCTCTTGCAGCAAGTCCCATTTGGTGCCCACCTCGAAGGTGGTGCTGCGCTCGGGCGTCAGCTGGCTGTTCGACGCGCTGGGCTTGTCGTAGTCGCTGGAGCCCAGGGCCGCGGGCGTCGAAGCGGTGCCCACGCTGGCATAGATGCTGCCGTTGGGCAGCGGCTTGTAGACCAGGCCCAATTGGTAGTTGAAGAAGTCGTCGCTCTGGCTGGCCTGGACGTCGCCGTTCTTGATGTTGCTGGTGCGGTAGCTGTCCCAGCGCAGGCCGGCGTTCACCAGCCACTTGGGCGTCAGCTGCATGGTGTCGAACACATACAGCGCGCGGCTGTCGGTCTTGTAGTAGGTGGGATTGTCGTTGCGCCGGACCTCGCCGCTCCAGGCATCGCCAGGGCTGGGATCGTACAGGCTGGTGCAGTCGTGCGACAGCCACAGGTCGGGATAGGCCTGGCATTGGGGTTGGCTGCCGGTCTGATTGGCGGCATTGGGGTTGGCGCTGGCGACCGTCCAGCCGTCGACCGTCCATTTTTCGCGGCTGAACTCGATGCCCGCGTCGAAAGTATGGCGTACGGACCCGGTCTGCAGTTCGCCGTAGATGTCGGTCTGGTTGGCCAGCGTGCTGGTGCGGGTCCACTGGCTTTTTGCCTGCCGGAAAACCGAGCCCTGCAGCGTGCCGGGCAGGTTGATTTCGGCAAAGAAGGGCGATGCGCCGTTGGGCGCCGTGGCCACGTAGCTGTTGGTGGAGCGCCCGTAGCGCGTCACGTTGCGCACGGTCAGCGTGTCGCCGAGATCGTGTTCGAGACTGAGCGTGCCGATATCGGTGCGCGTATGGCGGAAATCGCGATCCTCCAGGCCGAAGAAACTATGGCGGTCCACGCCGGACATCGGCGCGCCGGTGCGGGGGTCGATGGGAATGCTGTAGTCGGGCATGCCGTCGTCCTGCAGGTGGTAGTAGCTGAGCGTGGCCCGCGTGGCCGTGCCCAGGCCCAGCGCCAGCGAGGGCGCCACGCCCCATTTGTGGAAGTCCACCGCGTCGTCGCGGCCCGGCACATTGCCTTTGTCGCCCATGACATTCAGGCGGAAGGCCCCATGTTCGGAGAACGCCCAATTGCCGTCGGCCGTCGCGCGCAGGTTCTCGGCGGTGCCGACCGAAAGACTGCCTTCGGCGAAGTTCTCGAGCCGCGGCGCCTTGGTGACCAGGTTGATGCTGCCCCCGCCGCCGCCGCGTCCGAAATAGACGGAATCGGGCCCTTTGCTGACCTCGACCTGCTCCAGATTGAATATCTCGCGGGTTTGGGCGCCGATGTCGCGCATGCCGTCCACGAGCACATTGGAGGTGGCGTTGAAGCCGCGGATGACCGGCCGGTCGGCAATGGGCACGCCGCCCTCGCCAGCCGCGAAGGTGATGCCCGGCGCGGTGCGAAGGACATCCTGCAGCGAAGTGGAAGCCGTATCGCGCATGACTTCCTGCGGCACCACGGTGATGGTCCTGGGGGTGTCCCGCAAGGGAGCGGTGAACTTGGGCGATGCGGCCGAGACAGGCTGGTAGCCTTCGCTCAGGCGGCTGCCCAGTACACGCACGGGACTGAGCTGGGCGGCGGCCTGTTCTTGCGGCTGACGCACGACTGTCAGCGCGCCGCTGGCCGTGCTGCGCCACCGCAGCCCCGAACCCGCCAGCGCGGCGTTCATGGCCTGCTCGGCGGTCAGCGTGCCCATGACCGGCGGCGCCGAGCGGCCTTTCACCAGGTCGGGGTCCAACGCCAGCGTGCGGCCCGTCGCGGCGGCAATGGCGTTGAGGGTATTGGCCAGGGGGCCGGCGGGAAGATGGAAGGCCTGACGCGACGCCTGCTGGGCATGGACGGCCGGGAAGGCGCCGGCCGTCAGCGCGGCGGCCAAGGTCAGCGAGAAAGAAAATCGGGACGACATGGAAACTCCGGTAGGAACAGAGGGATTGCTTCTGTACCTGTGCCGCGACCGGCGCGGCCCGGACAATAATTTACAATTTGTTTCCAGTAGAGCGCCGCATCAGGCCGCCAGGTCGATGCGCACATACCACCCGCCCCACTGGGTGATGCGCAAGGGGCGCGTCTGCGCCAGGGTGTCCAGCGCCGCATCGACATTGTCCAGGGGCAGGACACCCTGTATGCGCAGGGCGGCGGCTTCGGACTGCAGGCGGATGATGCCCTCGTAATACGCGCGCAGGGCCTGCACGACCTGGCCCAGCGATTCATCCAGCACTTCCAGCCTGCCGTGGCGCCAGGAGGCCTGCGCCACGGCCTCGGCCGGCTCCAGCATGCGCATGCCCGCATGGTCGACCCAGCACCCCTGGCCCGTGGCCAGAGGCCAGGCGTCGCGGCCCGGAATGGACAGCGTCAACGGCATCTGCAGGGCGACGGCCAGCGTGCCCCGCGCCGCGCGGCGCAGCATGAAGGCGCCGTCTGCCGCAGCGGCGGCGATGACGGTGCAGTGCGGCGTGGCGGCATGGAAAGGCACGGCAGCCCGGGCGGGCCAGACCAGGGCCTGGCCCTGCCTCAACGACAACTGGCGAACCGCTGCGTCGATGTGGAAGTCGGCGCTGGAGCGCGCATCCAGCATCAGCGCGCTGCCGTCCGCCAGCGTATGCGTGGCCCGCTGCCCCGTGCCGGTGGCATAGTCGGCCAGCAGGCCGCCCAGAGGCTGCCGGCGGTCCAGCAGGGCGCCGCCGCCCGCCGCGCCTGCGCCCACCGCCAGCACGGCCGCCAGCAGGGCGCGGCGCGAACGGCGGGGAGAGGCGGCAAGGACATCCTGCACCAGCCTGCCGTGGCCGGGCGCTGAAGAAAGCGTCTTCAAACTCCGGGAACAACAGGACAGGCTGCGCTCGACGGCCAGCCAGGCTTGCTCATGCTGCGCGGACTGCGCGCGCCAGGCGGCACAGGCTTCCCGGTCGGCTGCGCTGGCGCGGCCCGAATCCAACTGCACGATGAGTTCGGCCGCGCGGGCCAGCAGGGCGTCGCTTGGCATCATGGCTGCCCCGGGCCGGCCGTCAGGTCGGCCTTGGCGCATGCCAGCGCGGCCTGGCTGAGGTAGCGGCCCACCGTGCGCACCGATACGCGCAGCCGCCGCGCGATTTCGGCATGGTCCATGTCGTCCAGCACGCGGTACAGGAAGGCCAGGCGCACATTCACGGCCAGCGGACGCATCCAGGCATCCAGCTGCTGCAGGGCCTGCAGCGCGGCCAGTTGCTCTTCGGCCGAGGGGCAGGAACCCCGCGGCAATTGCTGCAGGCGTTCGAGATAGGCTTTTTCAAGTTCGCGGCGGCGCCACAGGCGCGTGGTCAGGCGCCTGGCTATGGTGGTCAGAAAAGCCTGGGGCTCGTCGATGGCCAGCGGGTCGGTGTGCTGGATGACTTGCACGAAAGTGTCGGCGGCAATGTCCTCGGCGTCCTGCGGGCAGGACAGCCAGCGGCGGATGCGGCGCAGCAGCCATGGCTGGTGGCTGGCGTAGAGCCGCGCGACGCAGGCGGCGGTGGAAGTGTCCTGGTTCATCGGACGAAAGCGCGGGTGGGATGTTGTCGAAATATTGAGAATAATTCGTATTGTTATTTATGTCGCGTGATTTATCAAGTGCGGGCGGGGTGCCGGGCGGGAAGCCCGCAAGCAAAGGCCTGCCGGCGCGCCCCGCCCGCGGTCCCTCCCGCCGGAATGAAGAAAGCCGGCCCGAAGGCCGGCTTCGCGTCCGCCTTTCCCTTATGGAGGCGGCACGCGCATGCCTTTCGGGCGCGCCATCCATTGGACGGCCTCCCGGACAGTGGCGGATCGATGGGGGGCTGGGCGGGGGCTTTCGGTGCGGCTATGTTTCAGGCGCCGTAAAGTGACAGACAGCAGGCGCCAGGCCGTGCTCAATGTGTAAACGAGTCCCTTCGAGCGTGCCCCTTCAAGCCTGCGCCGCAGGCTTGGCGCGGCCGGCCAACGCCGGCCAGGCGCCGGCCGAGACGAAATGGAAATACACCAGCGGCAGCCAGCCGGCCGCGCGCCAGCGCAGAAAGGTGGCGTCGGGCAAGGCGTTGAACCTGGCCTCGTCGATGACCTTGAAGCCGTCCAGCCTGAGCTTTTCGGCGCCGGGCAGGGTGATGTCGGCGCGGTTGCTCACGAGGATGTCCGCCTGGGCCAGTTCGCGCGCGAACGCCATGGTGCGGGCGTGCTGTTCCTGGTAGTCGCGGCAGAACTCCAACGCGCCGCGCGTCAGGGCCGTGGGTTCGCCTTGCTCGTCGAACAGCGGATTGCCGCCGTCTCGGACGATGTGGGGCGCGGCCTCGTCGATGCACAGTGTCAGTTGGCTGCGGTCGGCGTTTTCCATGAAGATGAAGGGATAGCGCCGGACGTAGGCCGGGATGTAGCTTCCTTCGAGCCAGGCGCCGTCGGCGTCCACGAACAGATTCTGCTGGCTGCGCACGCCCAGCACGGCAAGAGGCGCGGGCTGGTCGCCGTTCGTGAACACGATGGGAAAATGCCGGCATGCCGCGGCCATTTCGGGGGCGGCCAGCGGCACCGCGTTGGTGGCGGCGAACCCATAGCTGGTTTGCGGGTTCAGCGACAGCTTGCCGTGCAGCGCCGGCTGCATGGGCCGGGGCTGCGAATAGAACAGGGGAAGCGAAGATGTGTCCGTGGCCATGGCGTCGTCCGGAAAAGGCCGCGGGCGCCTCGCCCATGGCCGCGGGATTGAGGTTATTCCAGGTTCTGCGCCTGTTCGCGCATCTGCTCGATGAGCAGCTTCAGGTCGATGGCGGCGCGTGTCACGCGTATGTCGCTGGCCTTGGAGCCTAGGGTGTTGGCTTCGCGGTTCATTTCCTGGAACAGGAAGTCCAGCCGCTTGCCCAGGCTGCCCGTGGCGGACTTGCCGCGCCGGCCGGCGCCGTCCGCCGGGCTGCCCGCGCCGCTGAGCAGATGCTGCAGTTCGCTGACGTGCGAGCGCAGGCGCGATAATTCTTCGGCCACGTCGATGCGCATCGAGAACAGCGAGGTTTCCTGCGCGATGCGCGCCGACAGCTCGGTGCCGCTTATCTGCGAGAACCCCGCCGGGTGGGCGGCTTCGAGCGCATCGCGCAGCTTGGCCGCCAGCTTCTGCCGGTGTTCGGCCAGCAGGGGCGGCAGGGCGGCTTCCACATCGGCCACGATGTCGGCAATGCTGGCCGAGCATTCGCGCATCATCTGCGCCAGGCGCTCGCCTTCGCGCTCGCGGTTGGCCTGCAGCTCGGCCAGGGCCTGGTCGCAGGCCTGCATGCACAGCGCCGTCCAGGCTTCGGAGTCCATGGCTTCGGCGTCGGCATTGCTTGCGCCCTTGACGAGCTCGGCCAGGGAAGGGGCCGTCACGTCCGGGATGACGGCGCGCGCCGCCTGCAGTTGCTGGGCCGCGCTGGCCAGGTAAGAGGGGTCCAGGGCGCGCGAGGCCGCCGAGGCGGCGCGCGTGAAGTTGACGCGGATGTCGACCTTGCCGCGCTTGACTGCCTGGCCCAGCCTGTCGCGCAGCGCGCCTTCGACCTGGCGCAGGTCGTCCGGAAGACGCAGGCTGACGTCCAGGAAGCGGCTATTCACGGTGCGGAACTCGACGGTGACGGATCCCACGGCGGATTCGGCGCGGGCCGAACCGAAAGCGGTCATGCTGCGTATCATGGCATTCCTGCATAATTTGGTTGCAAGCTCTATTATTGCCGATATCCTTATTGCCGATGTCGCGCTTCCACTATTTTTCACCAAGGAGTTTCTTTGACCCGTTCCGCCTCCCGGCGCCCCTCCGGCCGCGCCGCCGACCAGATGCGTCCCGTTTCCATGCAGACCGGCTATACGCGCCATGCCGAGGGCTCGGTGCTGATCCGCGCCGGCGATACCCATGTGCTGTGCAACGCCAGCGTGCTGGACAAAGTGCCGCCTTTCCTGAAGGGCAAGGGGCAGGGCTGGGTGACGGCCGAGTACGGCATGCTGCCCCGTTCCACCCACACGCGCTCGGACCGCGAGGCGGCGCGCGGCAAGCAAAGCGGCCGCACCCAGGAAATCCAGCGCCTCATCGGCCGCAGCCTGCGCGCGGTGTTCGACCTGCAGGCGCTGGGCGAACGCACACTGCATCTGGATTGCGACGTGCTGCAGGCCGACGGCGGAACGCGCTGCGCCAGCATCACCGGCGCCTGGGTCGCCGCCGCGCTGGCGGTGCGCAGCCTGCGCGAGCAGGGCGCGCTGCGGGCCGACCCTCTGCGCGACCACGTGGCAGCCGTTTCGGTGGGCCTGGCGGGCGGCGCCGCAGTGCTGGACCTGGACTACGACGAGGACTCCGGCTGCGGCGCCGACATGAACATCGTCATGACGGGCGCGGGCCATTTTGTGGAGGTGCAGGGCACGGCCGAGGGCCAGACTTTCGACCGCGCCTCGCTGGACGGACTGCTGGACCTGGCCGGCGCCGGCGTGGCCCGCTTGATCGCGCTGCAAAAGCAGACGCTGGAGGATGCGGCTTAAAGCCTGTCAAAATCACGGCCCCAAAAGGGCAGCCGGACAGCCGCGCCGGCCGCTCCTGGACGGGCAAGCCGGCGCGGACGATCGGGCGCGGGCGCCGGGGGAAAAGGTAAACTAGCGCTTTGCCGATATTCTTGCGGCCCGCGCCGCCTATTTCCCAATGTCCGCTCCTACTCCCCACAAAGTCGTCCTCGCCTCCAACAATCCCGGAAAACTCCGGGAATTCTCGTCCATCCTGGCCTCGGCCGGCATCCGGATGGTGCCGCAGGGCGAGCTGGGCGTCAGCGAAGCCGAAGAACCTTTCCTGACTTTCGTCGAAAACGCCCTGGCCAAGGCGCGTCACGCCAGCCGGCACACCGGCCTGCCCGCACTGGCCGACGACTCCGGCCTTTGCGTCAATTGCCTGGATGGCGCGCCCGGCGTGTTCTCGGCGCGCTATGCGGCCCTGGAAGGCGGCGAGAAATCCGATGCGGCCAACAACCGGCGCCTGATGCGCGAACTGAAGGGCCAGGCCGACCGCTCGGGCTGCTACGTGGCCGTGCTGGTCTATGTGCGCAGCGCGGACGATCCCCGGCCCATCATCGCCGAAGGCCTCTGGGAAGGCGAAATCGCCCAGGCCCCGGCGGGCAGCAACGGCTTCGGCTACGACCCGTACTTCTACCTGCCCGACCTGGGCCGCAGCGCGGCCGAGCTGGCGCCCGACGAAAAAAACCGCCACAGCCACCGCGCGCGCGCGCTGGCCAAGCTGTTGCAGGCGCTTCAGGCGGAGGCGGCCCGCAAGGGAGCCTGAATGCGCCCGGTCTTTTCCATTACGCCTGAAGGGCGCCCGCCAGCGGCCGCGTCCGCTGGCGGCAAAGGCTATGCATTGAGCAGCCTGCCGCCGCTGTCCCTGTACGTGCACGTACCCTGGTGCGTGCGCAAATGTCCTTACTGCGATTTCAATTCGCACGAACTCAAGGGCGAACTGCCCGAGGACGACTATCTGGACGCCCTGCGCGCCGACCTCGAACAGGCCCTGCCGCTGGTGTGGGGCCGGCAGGTGCATACCGTGTTCATCGGCGGCGGCACGCCCAGCCTGCTGTCCGCCCGCGCGGTGGACCAGATGCTGGCCATGCTGCGCGCCTGCCTGAACCTGTGGCCCGACGCCGAGATCACCATGGAGGCCAACCCGGGCACGGTCGAGGCGCAGCGCTTCCTGGACTATGCGCGCAGCGGCGTCAACCGCATCTCGCTGGGCATACAAAGCTTCGACGACGCGGCCCTGAAGGCGCTGGGCCGCATCCACGACGCCGGCCAGGCACGCGCCGCGATCGGCGCGGCGCAGAAGGCGGTGGGGCGTGTCAACCTGGACATGATGTTCGCGCTGCCCGGACAGTCGCTGCAGGCCTGTCGGCGCGACTTGCGCCAGGCCATGGCTTTCGGCACCGAGCACCTGTCGCTGTACAACCTGACGCTGGAGCCCAATACCGTGTTCGCCAAATATCCGCCCAGCCTGCCCGGCGACGACCTGGCCGCCGCCATGCAGGACGAGGTCGCCCGCCTGGCCGAAGAGGGCGGATGGCGGCGCTACGAGGTATCGGCCTATGCCAGGCCTGGCGCGCGCTGCCGCCACAATCTCAACTACTGGGAGTTCGGCGACTACCTGGGCATAGGCCCAGGCGCGCACGGCAAGCTTTCCTTCCATGACCGCATCGTGCGCCAGGCCAAGGTGCGCAACCCTTTGTCCTGGATGCGCAAGGCCGTGGCGGGGGACGGCGGCCACCTCGCGCAGGACGATGTCGTGCAGGGGCAGGAACTGCCTTTCGAATTCATGCTCAATGCCTTGCGTCTGAAGGAAGGCGTGCCGGCCGCCAGCTTCTCCGAGCGCACCGGCCTGTCGACGGCCGTCATCGCGCCGGCCCTGCGCCGCGCCGAGGCCAAGGGGCTGCTGGACGCCGATCCGGCCCGCTTCAAGGCCACGCCGCTGGGCTGGCGTTTTCTGAACGACCTGCAGGCCGAATTTCTGGATTGAAACGACCCGCAAGCCGCGGGTTGTGCACTACAATTTGCACCACAATAGGGCATTTGCACCGACAAAGGGCGTTTCCTGTCCGTAGCCAGGCGGCGCGGCGCGGCAAAACAGGGCGTTGCGCCTTTCTCCGGCGCCAAAAAAATTGGCATGCATCTTGCTTTATGCATTATCAAGCGGATTAGGCCGCACACTGTATATTTTGTCCCAGCCAGTTTTCAGGAGTCTTTATGTCCACCCCAGAAGAAATCGTCAAACTGATCTCCGAACGCGAAGTCGCTTTCGTGGATTTCCACTTTACCGACACGCTTGGCCGCGAGCACCACATGACAGTGCCCTCCCATGTGGTCGATGAAGAAAAGCTGGAGTCCGGCCAGGCTTTCGACGGCTCGTCGATCTCTGGGTGGAAGGGCATCGAGGCGTCCGACATGCTGCTGATGCCCGACACGACGACGGCCCGCATCGACCCCTTCCGCGAGGAAACCACGCTGATCCTCACTTGCGACGTGCTGGAGCCCTCTGACCTCAAGGGCTATGACCGCGATCCGCGCTCTCTGGCCCGCCGCGCCGAGGCCTACCTGAAGTCCAGCGGCCTGGGCGACGCGGCCTATTTTGGCCCCGAACCCGAGTTCTTCGTCTTCGACGGCGTCACCTGGAATGACGATGCGTCGGGCTGCTTCGTCAAGATCAAATCCGAAGAAGGCTCGTGGTCGCGCGGCCTCGAGTTGGAAGGCGGCAACCTGGGCCACCGCCCCAGCGTCAAGGGCGGCTACGTGCCCGTTCCCCCGGTCGACTCCTTCCAGGACATGCGCTCCGAAATGTGCCTGCTGCTGGAGCAGCAGGGCGTGCCGGTGGAGGTGCACCACCACGAGGTCGCGGGCCCCGGCCAGCAGGAAATCGGCACCCGCTTCAGCACCCTGGTGCAGCGCGCCGACTGGAACCAGATCCTCAAGTACACCGTGCACAATGTGGCGCATGTCTACGGCAAGACGGCCACCTTCATGCCCAAGCCCGTCGTGGGCGACAACGGCTCCGGCATGCACGTGCACCAGTCGGTCTGGAAGGACGGCCAGAATCTGTTCGCGGGCAACGGTTACGCCGGCCTGTCCGAGTTTGCGCTGTACTACATCGGCGGCATCATCAAGCACGCCCGCGCGCTGAACGCCCTGACCAACCCCGGCACCAATTCGTACAAGCGCCTGGTGCCGCACTTCGAGGCTCCGGTCAAGCTGGCCTACTCGGCGCGCAACCGCTCGGCCTCCATCCGCATCCCGTATGTCAGCAGCCCCAAGGCGCGCCGTGTCGAGGCCCGCTTCCCGGATCCCCTGGCCAACCCCTACCTGGCCTTCTCGGCCATGCTGATGGCGGGCCTGGACGGGGTGCAGAACAAGATCCACCCGGGCGATCCCGCCGACAAGAACCTGTACGATCTGCCGCCCGAGGAAGACGCCAAGATCCCGACGGTGTGCGCCTCGCTGGAAGAGGCCGTGCAAGCCCTGGATGCCGACCGCGAGTTCCTGACCCGCGGCGGGGTATTCAGCAACGACATGATCGATGCCTATATCGACCTGAAGATGGCGGAAATCACGCGCCTGCGCATGGTGACGCATCCGGTTGAATTCGACATGTACTACAGCCTGTAAATGCCATGCGGGCGAGCGGGGCGCAAGGCGATGGATACGATCGAAAGCTACGACCTGCTCGCTTCCGCGGTGCTGCTGCTCAATGACGATGGCGTTGTCGAATACGCCAATGTCGCGGCGCAGGAACTGTTCGGCCTTTCGCTGAAGCAGCTGGCGGGGCTGTCCGGCCCGCAGCTGTTCAGCGCCGATGCCGCATTGGAATCGCGCTTCCTGGATGCGGTAAGGGGCAAGTTCGGCGTGCTGCGCCAGGACACCGCCACGCGCGGGCCCGGCGCCAGCCAGCCGGTCAGCCTGACCATCGTGCCGCTGGAGCATCAGCCCTGGGCGGCGCTGCTGGAAGTACGCGGGCTGGACCAGCATGGCTTGCTGGACCGCACGCAGCAGCTCAGCAAGGAGCTGAAAGTGCAGCGCGAGTCGCTGCGCAACCTGGCGCACGAGGTCAAGAACCCGCTGGGGGGCATACGCGGCGCCGCCCAGTTGCTGGAAGCCGAGCTGTATGCCGATCCGCTGCGCGAGTACACCAGCGTGATCATTGCCGAGGCGGACCGCCTCAGCGCGCTGATAGACCGGCTCATCGCGCCCCAGGGCGAGACGCTGCGGCGCACGCGGTTCAACATCCATGAAATCTGCGAACGCGTCTATACGCTCGTCAAGTCCGAATTTTCGCCGCAGGTCGATGTCCAGCGCGATTACGACGCATCGGTGCCGGATATCTCCGGCGACATGGCCCGGCTGGTGCAGGCGCTGCTGAACATCGCGCGCAACGGCGCCCAGGCCCTGCTGGAAAGCACGGCCACGGCCCATCCCACGCTGATCCTGCGCACACGCATCGGCAGGCAGCTCGTGTTGGCCACCAAGCCCGTGCGCATGGGCGTGGTGGTGTCCGTCATCGATAACGGCCCGGGGGTGCCGCAGGAACTGCGCGACAAAATTTTTCATCCGCTGGTGACGGGCCGCGCCAGCGGCACGGGGCTGGGCCTGAGCCTTGCCCAGGAATTCGTGCAGCAGCACGGCGGCGTGGTCGAGTTCGACTCGCAGGAAGGCCGCACCGAATTCCGCCTGATATTACCGTTGGAGTAGCCATGAAGGCAGTCTGGATAGTCGATGATGACCAAAGCATACGATGGGTGCTCGAAAAGGCCCTGGCGCGCGTGCAGATCCCCACGCGCAGCTTTGCCGGCGCCGATGCCATGCTGGAGGCGCTCGAAGACACGCGGCCTTCGGTGCTGGTCACCGACATCCGCATGCCGGGCAAGGACGGCCTGACTCTGCTGCAGGAAATCAAGCAGCGCTTTCCGCAGCTGGCGGTCATCGTCATGACGGCCTTCACCGATCTGAACAGCACGGTGGCGGCGTTCCAGAAGGGCGCCTTCGACTATCTGGCCAAGCCCTTCGACATCAATGAGGCCGTGGCGCTGATACAGCGCGCCGTCGACATCGAGTCCCAGCAGCAGGCGGCGGATGCCGCCGAGCCGCCCTCCGAGAACGGCGGCAGCATCATGATGAAGTCCTCGTCGGTGGCCATGCAGGAGGTCTTTCGCGCCATCGGCCGCCTGGCCGTGTCGCCCGCGACCGTGCTCATCACGGGCGAGTCGGGCACCGGCAAAGAGCTGATCGCCCGCGCGCTGCACACCCACAGCGCCCGCTCGGGCGGCCCCTTCGTGGCCCTGAACGCGGCGGCCATCCCGCGCGACTTGCTTGAGGCCGAGCTTTTCGGGCACGAGCGGGGCGCCTTCACAGGCGCGACCCACATGCGGCGGGGCCGTTTCGAGGAAGCCAACGGCGGCACCCTGTTTCTGGACGAGATCGGCGACATGCCGTTCGAGCTGCAGACGCGGCTGCTGCGCGTCCTGGCCGAAGGCAGCTTCTACCGGGTGGGCGGGTCACAGGCCGTGGCGGTGGACGTGCGCATCGTCGCCGCCACCCACCAGCCGCTGGAGCAGCGGGTGGCGCAAGGGCAGTTCCGCGAAGACCTGTTCCATCGCCTGAACGTCATACGCCTGAGGCTGCCGCCGCTGCGCGAGCGCAAAGAAGACATCCCGGCGCTGGCCGAACTCTTTCTGCAGAACAGCGCATCCAGCCTGGGCGTGCCGGCCCGCCGCCTGACGCCCGCGGCGCTGCGGGCCATGATCGCCTTCGACTATCCCGGCAACATCCGCCAGCTGGAAAACTTCTGCCACTGGCTGACGGTCATGTCCTCCGGGCAGGTGGTGGACGTGAACGACCTGCCGCCCGAGATCCTTTCCGCCGGCGCGGGCGGACCGCAGTCCAGCGCGCCGGTGCGCGAAGCGTCGGACGAGCGGGGCGGCATGATGGACCTGAGCGGCGTGCCCGCCTGGACCGAGCTGCTGGCCAGAGAGACGCGCACGCGGCTGGAGCGCAATGAGCCGGCTGTGATGGCGACGTTGATGCGCGACTTCGAAGCGGTGCTCATCGGCACGGCGCTGGCGCATTCCCGCGACCGCCGCGCCGAGGCCGCCCAGCGGCTGGGGATAGGGCGCAACACCTTGACGCGCAAATGCCAGGAGCTGGGCATCAAGGGGGCGGATTGAGCGCTGGGCCCGAAGCGCATCGACGGCCGCGCGCCCCCACCGCAGCTGCCGCCGGCGCAACCCTGCCGCCGATGTCGGCGCAACGCATTCAGGCCGTATCCGCCCCGCGCAGATAGGCCTGCGAACGCTGCGCCATCAGCGCCTCGCGGCGCACGAAATCGGCCACGAAGTCGTCGGCCGGCCGGTGGTGCAGCCCGTAGGGCGTATCCCATTGGGCTATCACCCCTTTGCGCATCACGCCGATGCGGTCCGCGATGGCGAAGGCCTCGGCCTGGTTGTGGGTGACCAGCAGGGCCGTGTGGCCCGCCTGTTTGAGGATGTCGCGCACTTCGAAGGCCAGCCGCTCGCGTGTATCGATGTCCAGGTTGGAAAACGGCTCGTCCAGCAGCAGCAGGCCGGGCCGCGGCGCCAGCGCCCTGGCCAGAGCCACCCGCTGCTGCTGGCCACCCGACAGTTCATGCGGATAGCGCCTGCCCGAACCCTCCAGCCCCACCAGGTGCAGCATTTCCCCGACGCGGCGCGCGCGCTCCGCCTTGTCCAGGCGGCGCAGCCCGAAGGCCACGTTTTTCTCGGCCGTCAGATGGGGGAACAGGGCATAGTCCTGGAACATCATGCCTACTTGCCGATGCTCGGGCTCCACCTGGAAGCCCGGGGCGGACAGCAGCGTGCCGTCCAGCTCGATGCGCCCCGCGCGCAGCGGTTCGAAGCCTGCAATGGCGCGCAGCACGGTGGTCTTGCCGCAGCCCGAGGCGCCCAGCAGGCAGCCGATGTGGCCTTTTTCCAGCGACAGGGAAAAATCGTCGACCACCGGCTGCGGCCCTTCGGGCGTGTCGTAGGCCAGTGAAATCGATTCCATTGCAAGCAGTTGAGACATAGGGCTGGACAGGCGGCGGGCCTGTTGATGCTAAAGGTTTAGTGACGGGGTGCGAGTTGGTGCCGGGCCAGCAGGACGACGGGCAGCAGGCCGGCCAGGACGATGGCCAGGGCCGCCACGGCGCCTTCCTCGTAGGTGCCGCGCGCGGCTTCGGCGTACAGCCAGGTGGCGAGAGTTTCGAAATTCACCGGGCGCAGCAGCAGGGTGGCCGGGAGCTCTTTCATGGCGTCCACGAAAATCAGCAGCGCCGAAGCGCCGATGGCCGGGCGCAGCAAAGGCAGGTGCACCCGCCGCAGCGTACCCGCGGGGCTTTCACCCAGCAGACGCGCGGCCTGGTCCAGCGAGGGCGGGATGCGCGCCAGGCCGGACTCCAGCGCGCCCACCGATATGGCCAGAAAGCGGATGACGTAGGCGCATGCGAGAGCGGTGGACGAACCCATCAGCAGCAGCCCGGGGGATACCCCTGTGAACAGCTGCGCCGTCCGAGACAGCAGGCCATCCAGGGCGTTGACGGGCAGCAGCAGCCCGATGGCCAGCACGGTGCCGGGCAGCGCATAACCCGCGGTGGAAACGCGCGGGAACAGGCGCGGCAGCCGGCCGCGCGCGCTGCGCGCCGCCCAGGTGACGACCAGGCCGCAGGCGACGGTGGCCAGCGTGGCGACCAGCGCCATGCGTACGGTGTTGTAGCCGCTGTCCAGCAGTTGGGCCGACACGCCGCCGGCCAGGTGCAGGTGCTTGAAAGTTTCGTTCAGCAGGTACAGGGCCGGCGCCGCGAAGCCGACCAGGATGGGCAGCCATCCCAGAGCGGCCGCGGCCAGTGCGCGGACGCCGCAAAGCCGCCGGGGCTGGATGGGACGCATGCGCTGCGTGCCGGCGTAGCGCTGCCGCTTGCGCCCGTTGCGCTCCAGCAGGATGAGGGCGGCGACAATGAGCAGCATGGCCAGGGCGATCTGAGCGGCGCCGGCCAGGTCCGAGCGCGTGATCCATGTGGTGTAGACGGAAACGGTCAGCGTCTGCACGCCCAGGAACTCGGAGGCGCCGATGTCATTCAGCGTCTCCAGCAGGGCCAGGCTGACGCCCACCGCGATCGCGGGGCGCGCCAGCGGCAGCGCCACCCGAAAGAACACCCCCCGGCTGGACTGCCCCAGGATGCGGCCCGCTTCGATCAGGCTGGCGGCCTGTGTGGAAAACATGACCCGGGTGCTGAGGTAGACGTAGGGATACAGCACAAAGCCCAGCAGGAAGATTGCGCCGGGCAGGGCGCGCAGATCGGGCAGCCGGAACTGGCGGGGGCTGTCGTATCCCAGGAGGCCGCGCACCAGCGTCTGGACCGGACCGATGGGATGAAGGATGTCCAGGTAGGCGAATGCCACGATATAGGTGGGCACCGCCAGCGGCAGTAGCAGCGCCCAGGCCAGCACTCGCCGCGAGGGAAAGTCGTAGGCGGTGACCAGCCAGGCGCTGCCGGTGCCCAGACAGGCCACCAGCATGCCCACGCCCAGCAGCAGTGCGATGGTGTTGCCCAATGCCACGGGCAGCACGTGCTGCAGCAGGTGGCTCCAGTGGCCTATGCCGCCCTGCGCGGCCATCCACGCCAGGGCCGCGATGGGCGCGGCCACGCAAAGCGCGATGACGGTGGCCATTGCGCGCCATGGCCAGCCGCCCGGCAAACGGAACAGCCGCCCCGAGGGCGGCCTGCCATCTGTCGCCTGTCTGGCGACAGCCAGGGGCGTGGACTCTGCTGGCATCGGGGGTCTAGGGCCTAGGCTCTAGTTGTCGAAGCCGACTTTGTCCACCAGTTCGCTGGCCTCTTTGCGGTGCCTGGCGATTTCGGCCAGGGGCAGCGGGTCGACCACCAGGGGGCCGAAACTGGCTACCACAGGGTCCAGCTTGATGCCCGCCTTGACGGGGTATTCATAGTTGGCGTTGGCGTACAGGCCCTGGGCCTTGTCCGAGACCAGATATTCCATCAGCCTGACGGCGTCTTCTTTGTTGGGCGCGTGCCTGGCCACGGCCGCGCCGGACACGTTCACATGGGTGCCCTTGCCGGCATCGCCGGCGAAGGTGGGGCGCACGACCTTGATGGCATCGCCCCATTTGCGCGCGTCGGTGCCGGGCTGGGCGTTTTTCATGCGGCCCACGTAATAAGCGTTGGCAATGCCGATGTCGCAAATGCCGCCCAGGATGTCGCGCGCCACATCGCGGTCGCCGCCCGTCGCCTTGCGGCCCAGGTTGGCCTTGAGCCCGCGCAGCCAGGCTTCGGTGGCTTCGATGCCGTTGTGCGCGATCATGGCGGCGACCAGGCCGGTGTTGTAGGGGTGCTGGCCGGAGCGGATGCACACCTTGCCCTTCCATTCGGGCCTGGCCAGGGCTTCGTAGGTCAGTTCCTTCAGGTCGATATCATTGGCCACATAGGCGACGCGGTCGCGCAGCGACAGCGCATACCAATGGCGGTCGGCGCCCCGCAGGTTGGCGGGGATGGCGCCGTCGAGCTCGGCCGATTCGATGGGCTGGGTCACGCCGCCCCGCACCAGGTCGATCAGGTTGCCGATGTCCACGGTCATCAGCACGTCGGCCGGGGACTTGTCGCCCTCGGCCCGCACACGCTCCAGCAAGCCGTCCTTGACGAAGATGGTGTTGGCCTCGATGCCGGTGTCCTGGGTGAATGCTTCCAGTATGGGCTGGATCAGCCCGGGTTCGCGCGTGGTGTACAGGTTGACTTCCGCCGACGCGGCGCCGGCGGCGGCTGCCAGCACGGACAGGACCAGCGTGCGGAGCAGGGACATGGACGAACGGGTGGGGCGGCGCATGAAGAATCTCCTGGGGCGATGCGGGGCGGCAAGATAAAATTGAAATGGCGCGGGCCGCGGCCGCGGCGAAAGCGGCGGGATAGTTTCAGATAAAAATGATTCTCATATAGAATGAGCAGGGCAAAAGATAGCAGTTTATCGGTTTTCGTTCAACTTTGTGTAAGGTACTAGAGCGTATTCATTGGATATTCTGCCGGCCTTCCACCGGCTAACAACCCTTTTCCCTGCCCCGCGAACGTGGCCGATATGCAACCCTATTATTTTCTAACCCTATTAAACAAAAAGGTTATTAACTGAGCGGACACTAAATAGGCTAAAATGGGGTACGGCAGTCCCCTCCGGCAATCCCGCCTTGAGGCTAACGCACTATTTGCGTGTTCTCCGGCTATTTTAAAAAGACAGGACATGGCAGCTTTCAATTCGGAACAAGTTCTCAGCGTGCGTCACTGGAACGACACGCTATTTTCCTTCACCACCACGCGCGATGCGGCGCTGCGCTTTCACAACGGCCACTTCGTCATGCTGGGCCTGGAAGTCGAGGGCAAGCCCTTGATGCGCGCCTACAGCATCGCCAGCGCCAACTACGAAGAAAACCTCGAGTTCCTCAGCATCAAGGTGCCCGACGGCCCGCTCACTTCGCGGCTGCAGCACCTGAAGGTCGGCGATTCCGTGCTGGTCAGCAAGAAACCCGTGGGCACCCTGGTCGCGGACGACCTGAAGCCGGGCAAGAATCTGTATCTGTTCGGCACCGGCACCGGCCTGGCCCCGTTCATGAGCATCATCAAAGACCCCGATATCTACGAGCGCTTCGAGAAAGTGGTGCTGCTGCACGGCGTGCGCTATGTCAGCGAGCTGGCCTACGCCGACTACATCCAGAACGAACTGCCCGACAACGAGTACTTCGGCGAGGTGGTGCGCGACAAGCTCATCTACTACCCCACCGTCACGCGCGAACCCTTCCGCAACACCGGCCGGCTGACCACGCTGATCGAAACAGGCAAGCTGTTCGAAGACATCGGCCTGCCGCCGCTGGACCCGCAGAATGACCGCGCCATGCTGTGCGGCAGCCCCAGCATGCTGGCCGATCTGTGCGGCATTCTGGACAGCCGCGGCTTCGCGGTCTCGCCCGGCGTCGGCGAGCCCGGCGACTACGTCATCGAACGCGCCTTCGTCGAAAAATAAGCGCTTTGCACGCCGCGGGGGCGTCCGGCTTCAAAAAGATCTGTTAATTCACGCTATAGCTGTTTAAACTCTGATAGTCGTTATATTCACTTCAGAGACTCCCATGGCCAAGCAGATCATTCATACCGACGCCGCACCCGCCGCGGTGGGGCCCTATTCGCAGGCGGTCGCCGCCCCATCCGGGAAAACCGTCTACCTGTCGGGCCAGATAGGCCTGGAGCCCGGCACGGGCGACCTGGTGTCTGAAAACTTCGAAGGCCAGGTGCGCCAGTCGTTCGCCAACATGCAGGCCGTCATCGAGGCCGCCGGCGGCACGCTGCACAGCATCGTCAAGCTGACCCTGTACCTGACCGACCTCAGCAAGTTCGCCAGCGCCAACGCCATCATGGCCGACATCATCCCGCAGCCTTACCCTGCGCGCTCCACCTTGGGCGTGGCCAGCCTGCCCAAGGGCGCGCAGTTCGAGGTCGAAGCCATCATTGTCGTCTAGGGCCTCGGCCCAGACGCCATCGGCACAAAAATGGCAACGGCAGCGACCCGGCGCAAGGGCGCGGCCAAGGCGCCCGCCGGCGAGGCGGCGTCCAGCCAGCCCACGCCCACCGAGCGCAAGCTGCGCAAGCTGGGGCTCGAGCACCCGCAAGACTTCATCGTCCACCTGCCTATGCGCTACGAGGACGAGACCCGCATCGCGCCCATCGCCTCCCTGCGCCCCGGCCTGACCGGCCAGGCCGAAGGCGTGGTGCGCCACAGCGAAGTCCAGTTCCGTCCACGCCGCCAACTGGTGGCCCTGCTGGCCGACGGCAGCGGTGAACTGGCCTTGCGCTGGCTCAATTTCTATCCCAGCCAGCAGCGCCAGGTGGAGCAGGGCAAGTTCATACGGGTCCGCGGCGAAGTGCGCAGCGGGTTTTCCGGGCCCGAGATAGTGCATCCGCGCGTCACCGTCGCGGGGGGGCCGCTGCCCGATGCGCTGACCCCTGTCTACCCCAGCACCGACGGCCTGAGCCAGGCCGTGCTGCGGCGCGCCATCGACGACGCGCTGGGCCGGGCTGACCTTTCCGACACACTGTCCGACGAAGTGCGCACTCGGTACGATCTCATGCCGTTCGCGCAGGCCATCCGCTTCCTGCACCATCCGCCGCCCAGCATCTCGTACGACGACCTTCTCGAACACGAACATCCGGCCTGGCGGCGCATCAAATTCGACGAACTGCTGGCCCAGCAGCTGTCGCTGGCGGTGGCGCGCGCGGCGCGCCTGAAACAGCGCGCCATACCCCTGGACGGCAGCGGCGAACTGCCGGGCCGGCTGCTCGAACGGCTGCCATTTGCATTGACCGGCGCCCAGCAGCGCGCCGTCGACGAAATCTCGGCCGACCTGCGGCGCGGCTTTCCCATGCACCGCCTGCTGCAGGGCGACGTCGGCAGCGGCAAGACGGTGGTGGCCGCGCTGGCGGCGGCCCAGGCCATCGCCGGCGGCGCCCAGGTGGCTCTCATGGCGCCCACCGAAATCCTGGCCGAGCAGCATCTGCAGAAGCTGGCCGCCTGGCTCGAGCCGCTGGGCGTGCGCATTGCCTGGCTCACCGGCAGCCTGGGCGCCAAGGCGCGCCGCGAGGCTGTGCAGCAAATAGAGTCGGGCCACGCGCAGCTGGTCATCGGCACCCAGGCGCTGATCCAGGACAAGGTTTCCTTCGCCCGGCTGGGCCTCATCATCCTGGACGAGCAGCACCGCTTCGGCGTCGGCCAGCGCCTGCAGCTGGGCCGCAAGGGCGAGTCGCGCAGCGCGGGGCGGGCCCTGCTGCCGCACCAGCTGAACATGAGCGCCACGCCCATACCCCGCACCCTGGCCATGACGTTCTTCGCCGACCTGGACGTGTCAGTCATCGACGAACTGCCGCCGGGCCGCACGCCCGTGGTGACCAAGCTGGCGTCGGACACCCGGCGCGACGAAGTCATGGCCCACGTCATGCGCGAGGTGCGCGCCGGCAGGCAGGCCTACTGGGTATGTCCCTTGGTCGAGGAAAGCGAGGCGCTGCAGCTGCAGACCGCGGTGGAGACCCACCAGCGCCTGGAACAGGCGCTGTCCGGTCTGCGCGTCGGCCTCATGCACGGACGCCTGAAGGCCGCCGAAAAGACGCAAGTCATGGACGCCTTCCGGGCCGGCGAACTGGACGTGCTGGTGGCCACCACCGTCATCGAAGTGGGGGTCGATGTGCCCAACGCCTCGCTGATGATCATCGAGCACGCCGAAAGATTCGGCCTGGCGCAACTGCACCAGCTGCGCGGCCGGGTGGGGCGGGGCGCGGTGCAGTCCATCTGCCTGCTGATGTACCAGGCGCCGCTGTCCATGGTGGCGCGCCAGCGCCTGCGGGCCATGTACGAGACCACCGACGGCTTCGAGATCGCGCGCCGCGACCTCGAACAGCGCGGGCCCGGCGAATTCCTGGGCGTGCGCCAGTCGGGCGTGGCGCTGCTGCGCTTTGCCAGCCTGCACACCGACGCGCATCTGGTCGAGCAGGCACAGGCGCTCGCGCGCGAACTGCTGGCGCGCCATCCCGGGCAGGCGCGCGCGCATCTGCAGCGCTGGATGCGCGGCAGGCAGGATTTTCTGCGCAGCTGACCGGCGCGGCGCGATTGTTTTCCATGGTTCATCCAAACGGAGAGGCAGCATGACACTGACCGAATTGAAATACATAGTCGCGGTGGCCCGCGAACGCCATTTCGGCAGGGCGGCGGACGCCTGCTTCGTCAGCCAGCCCACCCTGTCCGTGGCCATCCGCAAGCTCGAGGACGAGCTGGGCGTGGTGCTGTTCGAGCGGGGCGGTTCCGAGATCGGCGTCACTCCCATAGGCCTGAGGGTCGTGGCCCAGGCCCAGCGGGTGCTGGAAGAAGCCACCAATCTGAAGGAAATCGCGCGGCAGGGCCACGATCCGCTGGACGGGCCGCTGCGCGTGGGCGTCATCTACACCATTGGCCCCTATCTGCTGCCCAGGCTGGTGCCGGCGCAGATAGCCGTCACGCCGCAGATGCCGCTGGTGCTGCAAGAGAACTTCACCACGCGGCTGCTGGAGCTTCTGCGCCAGGGCGAGATAGACTGCGCCATCGTGGCGCTGCCCATTCCCGACGCGGGCCTGGCGGTGCACCCCTTGTACGACGAGCCCTTCGTCGTGGCGGTGCCCAAGCAGCATCCCTGGGCGTCGCTCAAGTCCATCAGCTCCAGCGACCTCAAGGAAGAAACCATGCTGCTGCTGGGCGCCGGACATTGCTTCCGCGACCAGGTGCTGGAGGTCTGCCCCGAGTTGTCCCGCTTTTCGGCCGCCAGCGAAGGCATACAGCGCACTTTCGAGGGTTCTTCTCTGGAAACCATACGCCACATGGTTGCGGCGGGCATCGGCATCACGGTGCTGCCGGCCAGCGCGCTGGGCACCCAGGACCCCAAGAGCGACCTGCTGACCTACATCCCCTTCAACAAGCCGGTGCCCGACCGCCGGGTGGTGCTGGTGTGGCGCAAGAGTTTTCCCCGTCCCACGGCCGTCCAGGCGCTGATCAAGGCTGTCCGCCAAAGCCGGCTGCCCGGGGTCGACTATGTGGACGAGCCCCTGCCCAGCGAATTGCAGAGCGCCTGACGGGCGCCCGGCCCGCGCGTGCCGGGCCGTCCGGCATGGCGCCCAAACACGCGGATACAGGCCACGCGGCGCATGCGCGGGCGCTTGCGCATGGTATGCTAATCACGGCAGTATTCGAACAACGCATTGCGGAGATCTACATGGCCAAGACAACCTCAAAAACCGCCGCGAAAACCACGAGCAAAGGCGTGGTCATCGACATTGGCATTTCCGAAAAAGACCGCGCCGCGGTCGCCCACGAGCTGTCCAAGATGCTGGCGGATTCCTACACGCTGTATCTGACCACTCACAACTTCCACTGGAACGTCACCGGTCCGTTGTTCAACACCCTGCACCAGATGTTCATGACTCAATACACCGAGGAATGGCAGGCGCTGGACGAAATCGCCGAGCGCATCCGCGCCCTGGGCCACTATGCGCCGGGCACCTATGCGCAATATGCCGACCTGGCCTCCATCAGCGCGCCCGCGTCGGTGCCCGAAGCCACCGAGATGGTGCGCTTCCTGGTCAAGGGCAACGAGGCCGTGGCCAAGACGGCCCGCGCCGCCCTCAAGCGCGGCGAAGCCGCCAACGACGCGCCCACGGTCGACCTGCTTACCCGCCGCCTGGACGTTCACGAGAAAAACGCCTGGATGCTGCGCAGCATCCTGCTGTAGGCAGGGCGCCTGCCGCGTACAAAGCCTCATCCATCACAAGGCCCGGCCTGCTTCCCAGGGAAGCGGTCCGGGTCTTTTTGTCGAATCACACCCCCATGAACCAAGAACTCACCCTAGCTTTCATCGGCGGCGGCAATATGGCCGGCGCCCTGGCCGGCGGCCTCATCGGCAAGCGCTGCGCCGCATCCGACGTGCACGTCATCGACCCCGACGAGGCGGCGCGGCGGCGCTGGGCCGAGCAGGGCGCCAGCGTGGCGGCAGCGCCCGACGACGCGCTGGCGGCGCGCCGCGTGTGGATCTTCGCGGTCAAGCCGCAGGTCATGAAAGAAACCGTGGCCCAGTGCAGGCCGTATCTGCGTGCCGACACACTGGTCGTCAGCATCGCGGCCGGCATCGAAAGCACCACGCTGGCCGCCTGGCTGGGCGGCGGCCAGCCCTGGACACGGCTGGTGCGCTGCATGCCCAACACGCCTGCGCTCATCGGCGCGGGCGCGGCCGGCCTGCTGGCGCTGCAGGGCGTATCGGAGGAGGACAAGGTCGTGGCCCAGCAACTGCTCAAGACGGTGGGGGAAACGGTATGGGTGGACAGCGACAAGCAGCTGGACGCCGTGACCGCGCTGTCGGGCAGCGGCCCGGCCTATGTGTTCCTTTTTCTGGAAGCGCTGATGGACGGCGCCCGCAAGCTGGGCCTGGACGATGAGCAAGGGCGCAAGCTGGCCCTGGCTACCCTGTCCGGGGCCACGCAGCTGGCCGCCTTGTCGCCCGAAAGCCCGGCCACGCTGCGCGAGCGCGTGACATCAAAGGGCGGCACCACCGCCGCGGCGCTGGCCGTGTTCGGGCAGCGGGAGTTTGCCGTCATTGTCCAGCAGGCCATGCAGGCGGCCTACGACCGGGCGGGGCAGATGGCGGCGGAATTCGCCAAATAAAAAGTAAAAAGTAAAAAAGCGCCTGGTGAACCGGACCCCAAAAGGCTGGGCCGGTCCATGGAGCGCTTCGTTTCCAGCCGGGCCATGGCCACATGGCCACGGCCGGGCATTTGGCCAGGCGAACAGGGCTCGGGCACGCCCGGGCCCATGACGCGTCAGTCCAGGCCCTGTTTCTGCAAGGCAGCCTGCACGCCGGCATCGGCCTGCATGCGCGCAAAGAATTTGTCCAGATTCTCCATGCCGGACAGATCCACTTGCTTGGCCTTGGCCCAGCGCATCACCACATACAGATAAGGGTCGGCGATGGAGCGCTGGCCCGCCAGCCATTCGCGGCCCTGGAGCTGGCGATCGGCCACGCCGAACAGGAAGCGCAGGCGCTCTGCCGTCTTGTCGACGATGAGCTTTTGTATGCCGGCATCCTCTGTATAGGACTGCGCGCCGAACAGCATGGCGAAAGTGCGATGCAGGTCGGCATTGCAAAAGCTGAGCCAGCGGCGCACCTCGGCGCGCGCCTGCCTGTCCTTGCCGTGCAGGCCGGCCTCCGGATGCAGTTCGTTCAGGTATTCCAGGATGGCCACGCCCTGCGTCAGGACGAAGTCGCCGTCGACCAGCACGGGCACCGAGCCCACCGGATTCAGGTCCAGAAAGGGCCTGGCCTTGAGCGCGCTGCGTTCGACCAGTTCCAGCGTATAGGGCTGGCCCATCCATTCCATGGCGATTTGCGACACCAGCGGGCAGGCGCCCGGCAGGTAATACAGTTTCATGCTTGTGTCCTCTTGTTGCCTAGTGTTGTCTAGTTGACGTGTGTGGAAAAACCGTGTGGCCGGCGCGGCGCCGGAAGCTCCAGGCCGCCGGCGTTCATTTCAGGTGCGCGTCCAGGAAAGCCTCCATGCGGCGGTAGAACTCGAACTTGTTCTCGTCGTTGTGGAAGCCATGGCCCTCGTTGTCCTTGACGATGTATTCGACCTCGATGCCGCGCGCCTTCAGCGCCGCCACCATCTGGTCGCTTTCGTCCTTGTTGACGCGCGGGTCGTGGGCGCCCTGGGCGATCAGCAGGGGCGTCTTGATCTTGTCGGCATTCAACGCCGGCGAGGTGGCCTCCAGGCGTTCGCGGTCGGCCTCGGGGTCGCCCACCATGCGGTGCATTTTTTCCAGCATGGGCTTCCAGTAGGGCGGAATGGTGTTCATGAAGGTCAGCAGATTGGACACGCCTACATAGTCCACCGCGGCCGCGTACAGGTCGGGCGTGTAGGCAATACCCGCCAGCGTGGCGTAGCCGCCGTAGCTGCCGCCGTAGATGGCGATGCGCGCCGGATCGGCGATGCCCTGCTCGATCAGCCAGTTCACGCCGTCCGTGATGTCGTCCTGCATGCGCAGCCCCCACTGGCCGAAGCTGGCCTCCCAGAAGGCGCGTCCATAGCCGGTGGAGCCGCGGAAATTCACCTGCAGCACGGCGTATCCCCGGTTGGCCAGGAACTGGGCCTCGGGGTTGAAGCCCCAGCCGTCTCGCGCCCAGGGGCCCCCATGCGGATTGACCACGCAGGGCAGGCCGTGCGGGTCGCGACCGGCGGGCAGCGTAAGGTAGCCGTGGATGGTCAGCCCGTCCCGGCTTAGGTACTGTATGGGACGCACGGCGGCCATGTGCGCCTCGGGCAGGTCGGGATTGATGTCGCCCAGCTTGTCCAGCGTGTCGCGCGCCGCGTCATAGATGTACCGGCTGCCCGGCGTGCGGTCGTTGTAGGCCGCGACGATGAATTTTGTTTCGTCGCGCGTGCCGTCCTGGAAGGCGACTTCGTAGCCCGGCAGATGCGCGCTGGCGCGCTCGTGGCGCCGGCGGCTTTCGTCGTCGAAGAAATGCCGCCGCGGCTTGTCCGTTTGATAGACCGCCACCGTCAGCACCTTGCGCAGCCGCGAATAGCCCGCGCCGTCCAGGTCGACCTCGCCGGCGGCGAATACCAGCGCCTCGTCGTCCGGGCGCTTGGGGTCTATGCGCACCAGCGCCAGCTTGTCCCGGCCGCGATTGCTCAGCGCGTACAGGCCGCGGTCGTCGAAATCGAAGAACTGCGGCGCCACCGTGGTGCGGAAGTCTGTGCTGATCAGGGGTGCGAATTCCTGGTCCTCGCCGTCCCGATACAGCAGAGTGGTGTTCAGGCCGTCGCTGGCCACGCCGATGCGCACCCGCCCGGCATGGTCTGTCTGCCAGCCCACGATATTGCCCGGATTCTGTGCCACCAGGGTCAGTTCGCCGCGGGTCACGTCGGCGCGATAGACGTCGAAGACCTCCGGGTTGCGGCGATTGTGGCTGAGCAGGATGTGCCGCGGGTCGTCCTCGAGGTCGTCCACGATGCCGGCGCGCACGCCCTCGAAAGGCGTGAGGTCGGTGACGGCGCCGGTGTCCGCATCGACCGCCAGCACGTGGAAATTCTCGTCGCCGTTGAAGTCTTTTTCGTAGATGAGGGTACGGGCGCCTTTCCAGAAGTAGCCGCCGATGTCGCGCGCCGTCTCGGCAGTGAGGCGGCGAGGAGCGCCCACGGGCGTGCTGCCTTCCAATGGCTGGACGAACACATTCATGCGCGGGGGGTGGCCGTCCAGGGACACGGGTTCCATGAAGCCCAGCATGGCGCCGTCGTCGGACAGGCGGAAAAAGCCGCGGGCCGGGTTGCGGAAAAAGGTTTCGACCGGGTAGAGGGGCGGCGCCGCGGACGCGGCGGGCGCATCGGGAACGGCCCGCGATACGCGCGGGAACAATGCAGAAAACATAAGGCGTCCTGTCATGCGGATATGGGAAGTGCAGCCTGCCGCTGCGAAGCGGCGCAATGCCATTACTATATAGGATCACTCATCCGCCACAAAGCATGAACCCACCGAATTTTTCCCTGGCCGGCCGCGTCGCGCTGATTACCGGCGCATCCCAGGGCCTGGGCTTTGCCATTGCCCAGGCCTATGCCGCAAGCGGCGCGCGCGTCATCGTCAACGGCCGCGATCCCGGCCGCGTGGAGCTGGCCGTCCGGCGCCTGCAAGAGCAAGGCCTGCGGGCCAGCCCCCTGGTCCTGGACATCGGCGATCTCCAGGCGCAGCAGGCCGCTTTCGAACAGGTCTGCGAGACGGCGGGCGCGCCCGATATCCTGGTCAACAATGTCGGCATACGCATCCGCAAGGCCCTGGCCGATATTTCCCTGGATGAAATCTGCGAACTCATCCGGGTCGACCTGGTTGCCGCCACGCATCTGTCCAAGCTGGCCGCGGCGCGCATGGTGGCGGACGGGGCACAAGGGCGCATCATTACCCTGACCTCCATCGCCGACCGCGTTGCCCGGCCCGGCGATGCCGTGTATCCCATCGCCAAGCACGGCCTGGCGGGTCTGGTCAAGGCCCTGGCGGTGGAATACGGCCCCCATGCCATCACCAGCAACGGCATTGCGCCGGGCACCTTCGCCACCGAGACCAATGCCGAGCTGGCCAGCGACCCGGTACGCGGGCCGGCCGTCGTCGGGCGCAATCCGCTGGGCCGCTGGGGGCTCCCCGGCGAAATCACCGGCGCGGCGGTCTTCCTGGCCTCCGACGCCGCCTCGTACGTCAACGGCCACATATTGGTGGTGGATGGCGGGTTTTCGGTGGCTTTCTAGACAATGAATGCCCTCCTGGCCGTGGGCCGGCGGGGGGTATTGGCGTGTCTTTGCCCCAAGCGCCGGCCTGCATTGCCATTTGAACTTCACCGATGGCGTGCGGCGCAGCGGGCCGCTGTCGATGGGCGGCCGCCGTGCGCGGAACCCATGGGATTACACTATTCCCTTTTGCGGCGCCGGCGGCGCCCGCCCTTGCATCAAAACAAAGCATGAACACACCCATACGTCTGGCCATCAACGGCTACGGCCGCATCGGCCGCTGCTTCCTGCGCGCGCTGCATGAATCCGCCCTGAAGGACATCTTCCGCATCGTCGCCATCAACGAGCCCGCCGACCTGGAAACCATGGTCTATCTGTCGCGTTTCGATTCCACTCACGGCGTGTTTCCGGGCAAGGTGGAGCAGGGGAGCGGCTGCCTGCTGATAGACGGCGGGCGCATTGCCGTCACGCATGAGCGCGAGCCCGAGGCCGTCGACTGGGCGGCAATGGGGGTGGACATGCTGGTGGAATGCTCGGGGCGCTACGGCACGCGCGAGCAGCTGGAACGCTTTCTGCACGCGGGCTGCCCCCGGCTGCTGCTTTCGCATCCGGGCAACAGCGCGCGGGACGTGGACGCCACCGTGGTCTACGGCATCAACCACGACAGCCTGGCCGGCACCGAACGCCTGGTGTCCAGCGCCTCTTGCACCACCAACGCCATCGTGCCCGTGCTGGACCTGCTGGAGCGCTCGCACGGCATCGAGCACGCGTTCCTGACCACGCTGCACTCGGTCATGAACGACCAGCCCCTCATCGACGGCTATCACAACTCCGACCTGCGGCGCACGCGCTCGGCCATGCAGTCCTTCATCCCTGTTTCGACGGGGCTGGCAAAAGGGGTGGAGCGCCTGCTGCCGGGTCTGGCCGGCAGGGTGCAGGCCAAGGCCATACGCGTGCCCACGCTGAACGTGTCGGCCATCGACCTGATGGTGAACACCGCCCGAGACGCCGGCGCCGACGAGATCAATGCGCTGGTGCGCGAGGCCGCCGGGCGCGCGCCGGGCCTGATCAGCTATTCGGATCAGCCGCATGCCTCGGTGGACTTCAACCACAACCCGCACTCGGCCATCGTCGACATGACGCAGACCCGCATGTGCGGTCCGCGCATGGCCAATCTGCTGGTCTGGTTCGACAACGAATGGGGCTTCGCCTGCAGGCTGCTGGACGTGGCCGATTTCTGGCGCCGCCGCATAGCCTAGGGCCTGTTGACGGCAAAAGGGCAGCCGCGGGACTGTTCTGGCTGTGTGTCTGCCACAGCCTCCCGGGCCGGGAGAGGCCAGTACCGCCACGTCCGCTTCCGCATAAGGGTATAGTTACGTATTGTCATGCAATTAGTTCTCATTACCATCAAGCCATCATAGAAGGAGTCATGCCATGGCGGCCACCCGAGTTGAAACCGATTCCATGGGGGCCATAGACGTCCCCGCCGAACGCTATTGGGGCGCGCAGACGCAGCGCTCCATCCAGAACTTCCCCATAGGCGTCAAGCGCTTCGTGTGGCAGGCGCCCATCATCCGGTCGCTGGGCATATTGAAAAAAGCGGCCGCGCAGGCCAATGCCGAGCTGGGCGAGCTGCCCGGCGACATCGCCGGCCTCATCGTGCAGGCGGCCGACGAAGTCATCCAGGGCAAGCTGGACGGCGAGTTTCCGCTGGTGGTGTTCCAGACCGGCTCGGGCACCCAGTCCAACATGAACGCCAACGAAGTCATCGCCAACCGCGCCATTGAGCTGGCCGGCGGCGAACGCGGCAGCAAGACGCCCGTGCACCCGAACGACCATGTCAACCGCGGGCAGTCCTCCAACGATACCTTTCCCACCGCCATGCACATCGCCGTCGCGCAAGAACTGCAGGGGCAGTTCTTCCCCGCGCTGCGCCAGCTGCGCGACACACTGGCCGCCAAGGCGCGGCAGTACCAGCAGGTCGTCAAGACCGGCCGCACGCATCTGCAGGACGCCACGCCCATCACCCTGGGCCAGGAAATCGGCGGCTGGGTGGCGCAGATCGACTTCGCGCTGCAGGCGGTCGAGGCCGCGCTGCCGGGCGTATACGACCTGGCCATCGGCGGCACGGCGGTGGGCACCGGCCTGAACGCGCATCCGAAATTCGGCGACACGGCGGCGCAGCACATCTCCAAGATCACCGGCCTGCCGTTCCGCTCGGCGTCCAACAAATTTTTCGCCCTGTCGGCCCACGACGCGCTGGTGAACCTGTCGGCGGCACTGCGCACGCTGGCGGGCGCCCTGATGAAAATGGCCAACGACGTGCGCTGGCTGGCCAGCGGCCCGCGCTGCGGCATCGGCGAACTGATCATCCCCGACAACGAGCCCGGATCTTCCATCATGCCCGGCAAGGTCAACCCCACACAATGCGAGGCCATGACCATGGTGTGCGTGCAAGTGTTCGGCAACGATGCGGCTACTGCCTTCGCGGGCACACAGGGCAACTTCCAGCTCAACGTCTACAAGCCCGTCATGGTGCACAATGTGCTGGAAAGCATTGCCTTGCTGGCCGACGCCAGCCGGGCCTTCAACGACCACTGCGCGGTCGGCATCGAGCCCAACGTCGAAACCATCGAGCGCAACCTCGAGAAAAACCTGATGCTGGTCACGGCCCTGAACCGCCATATCGGCTACGACAAGGCGGCCGCCATCGCCAAAAAGGCGCAAAAAGAAAAGACCACGCTGCGCGAGGCCGCGCTGGCGCTTGGCTATGTCACGTCCCAGCAGTACGATCAATGGATCGTGCCCATCGACATGACGCACAGCGGCTGACGCGCCGGCCTGGCGCGTCCGGCGATGCGGGCGCGCCATTCCTGCCCAAGGAGCGCATCATGGACATCGACATACGCGTCAAGCGCGCCTACGAGGCGGCGGGGCCGGACGATGGATGCCGGGTGCTCGTGGACCGCCTCTGGCCGCGCGGGCTCAGCAAAGAAAAATTCACCTTCGACCTCTGGTGCAAAGCGCTTGCTCCCACGCCCGGGCTGCGCAAGTGGTTCGGCCACAAGGCCGAGCATTGGGCGGGCTTTCGCGAAGCCTACGAAAACGAATTGCGCTCGCCCGAGCAGCGGGCGCGCATGCGCGAACTGCTGAGGCAGGCCTCGCAGCCCGTGGTCACGCTGCTGTACGCAGCGCGCGACACCGAACACAACCATGCCGTCGTGCTGGCCGCCGAGCTGGCGCGCCAGGCGCGAAAATAACACAGCATGTAACCAGACCGCCGTCCAGGCCCGCGGCGCGGCTATACTGGAATCACAAGAAGCCACGCGGCGGCGGGCCCGCGAAAATGGAGTTGGCATGTTACGGTTACTTGCGCCCCGCAGGGGCCGGTCTGGCCTGCCGGGCCTGGCGGCCGGCGTCCTGATGCTGTGGTGGGCCTGCGCGGCGCATGCGGTCGCCGGCGTCCCGGTGCTGGAGCTTCGCGTCGAGGGGGTCATCAGCCCCGCAACCGCCGACTTCATCACACGCGGGCTGGACGATGCGGCAAGGCGCCAGGCGCCGCTGGCCGTCATCACGCTGGACACCCCCGGCGGCCTGGACACCTCCATGCGCAGCATCGTCAAACACATACTGGCCTCGCCCGTGCCCGTCGCCACCTACGTGGGCCCCTCCGGCGCGCGCGCCGCCAGCGCAGGCACTTTCATCCTCTACGCCAGCCACATCGCCGCCATGTCGCCCGCCAGCAACCTGGGCGCCGCCACGCCCGTGCAGATAGGCGGGTCCGGCCCGACGGGCGGCTCCTCCCCGGAGGACGGCAAGAAGGCCGATCCGAAGGCGGGCGGGGGCGGCGCCATGGAGCGCAAGGCCAGCAACGACGCGGCGGCCTATATCCGCAGCCTGGCCCAGCTGCGCGGGCGCGACGGCACGTTCGCCGAGCGCGCCGTGCTCGAGGCGGCCAGCCTTTCGGCCCACGAGGCGCTGCGGGCTGGCGCGGTGGACGCCGTCGCCGCCAGCCTGCCCGAGCTGCTGCGGCAACTGGACGGCCGCGAAATCAAGCTGGACGACGGCCGCAGCGTGCGCCTGAAGACGGCGGGCAGCGCCATCGAACGGCTCGAGCCCGACTGGCGCGCGCGGCTGCTGGCACTCATCGCCAACCCCCAGGTCGCGCTGATCCTGATGATGATAGGCGTATACGGCCTCTTCTACGAAATGGCCAGCCCGGGCGCCGCGCTGCCCGGCATCGCCGGCGCGATCAGCCTGCTGCTGGCCTTTTATGCTTTCCAGCTGCTGCCGGTTAACTGGGCCGGCGTGGCGTTGCTGCTTCTGGGGCTGGGGCTGATGGTGGCCGAAGCCTTCCTGCCCAGCTTCGGCGTGATAGGGGCGGGCGGCGTGGCGGCATTCGTGCTGGGCGGCCTGATGCTGAGCGATACCGGCATCCCGGGCTTCGACCTGTCCATTCCCTTTCTGGTCGGGGCCGCCATCGTCAGCGCGGCGCTGCTGATGCTGGCCGGCACCCTGGCCCTGCGCTCGCACAAAGGCCGCGTGGTCAGCGGCAGCGAATACATGCTGGGCCAGTCGGGTACCGTCACCAGCACAGAGGACGGCGCCGCCTATGCCGAAGTCAACGGCGAAAGCTGGAAAGTCGTCGGCACGGGGCCTTTGTCGGTGGGCGACCGCGTGCGGGTGCGCTCCGTCGACGGCCTGACACTGGGCGTGGAGCGACTGCAGGCGGACGCCGAGCAGGCCTGAAGCCTTCAACGCCGCGCCGCGACGGCGGGGCATTACAAAGGAGAATTGCGGATGTATTTCTATGAATTCAACATGGGCCTGACGGCGGTCATCGTCATCCTGCTGATCGTGGCCTTCAACACACTGAAGATTCTGCGCGAATATCAGCGCGGCGTCATTTTCACGCTGGGCCGCTTCACCAAGGTCAAGGGGCCGGGCCTGGTCATCGTCATACCGGGCCTGCAGCAGATGGTGCGCGTCGACCTGCGGGTGGTCACCATGGACGTGCCCAGCCAGGACGTCATCTCGCGCGACAATGTGTCGGTCAAGGTCAACGCCGTGCTGTATTTCCGCGTCATGGCGCCCGAGAAGGCCATCATCCAGGTCGAGCGCTACCTGGAGGCCACCAGCCAGCTGGCGCAGACCACTTTGCGCGCCGTGCTGGGCAAGCACGACCTGGACGACATGCTGTCCGAACGCGAGAGGCTCAACCACGACGTCCAGACCATTCTGGACGCCCAGACCGACGCCTGGGGCATCAAGGTCACCAATGTGGAGATCAAGCACATCGACCTGAACGAAAACATGGTGCGCGCCATCGCGCGCCAGGCCGAGGCCGAGCGCGAGCGCCGCGCCAAGGTCATCCACGCCGAAGGCGAGAAACAGGCGGCCCAGGCGCTGATGGAAGCCGCGCAGACCCTGGCCGAGCAGCCCTCGGCCATGCAGCTGCGCTATCTGCAGACGCTTACGCAGGTGGCCGGCGATAAAACGTCCACGCTGGTGTTCCCAGTTCCGGTGGACTTGCTGTCGGCCTTTTTCGAGAAAGGAGGCAAGCCTCCCATGACCGCGGTGCCGCCCATGCCGGCGCAGCCGGACCCCGCGCCCGACCTGCCGCGCCGCATCGACCCCGTGGCCTGAGGTTCTGCTTGCTGCAGCAGGACTCTCAAGCCGGCATATTTCATGCTGGCAACGAGATAAAGCACGCCGCTGTCCAGCCGCGGTGTATCGGGACGAGGTGAGTATGAAGCAAAGGATATTGAGCAGGCGGGCGGTGTTGGCATGGCTGCTGGTTTCATTGGCGTTATGCATCCATGGTCCGCTGCGCGCCCAGCAGGGCAAAACCTATGACAGCGAGAATGGCCCGCTGCGGCTGACCGAGCTTGCCGGCGGGCTCGAGCATCCCTGGGCCCTGGCCTTTCTGCCGGACGACGAAGGCGTGCTGATCACCGAAAGGCCGGGCCGCCTGCGCCTGTGGCATGGGCAGCGCGGCCTGGGCGGCCCCATCGAGGGCGTGCCCCGCGTCTACGCCCAGGGGCAGGGCGGCCTGCTGGACGTTGCCCTGGCGCCCGATTTCGCGCAGTCGCGCATGGTGTACCTGTCCTACGCCGAAGGCGCGCCGGACGATCCGGCACGGGGGCCGGCCGGCACCGCGGTGGGAAGGGGCAGGCTTTCCGACGACGCCCGCCGCCTGGAGCGCTTCACCGTCATTTTCCGCCAGCAGCCCAAGCTGTCCCGAGGCCAGCACTTCGGCTCCAGGCTGGTGTTCGACCGCCAGGGCCATCTGTTCGTGGCCCTGGGCGAGAACAACCAGCGCAGCACCTCGCAGGACCTGGACAAGCTGCAGGGCAAGGTGGTGCGCCTGCTGCCGGACGGCGGCATCCCCGCGGACAACCCTTTCGTGAAAGACGCCAATGCGCGGCCCGAGATATGGTCCTACGGCCATCGCAACCAGCAGGGCGCGGCGCTGGACCCGCGCAGCGGCAAGTTGTGGACCAGCGAGCACGGCCCGCGCGGAGGCGACGAAATCAATATTCCCGAGGCGGGCAAGAACTACGGCTGGCCGCTGGCCACGCATGGAATCAACTATTCGGGCCTGCCCATTCCCGAGGCCAAGGGCAAGACGGCGCCGGGCACCGTGCCGCCGCATTACTACTGGGAAGTCTCGCCGGCCATCAGCGGCATGGCTTTCTATGACGGGACGCGCTTTCCCGCCTGGCGCAACTCGCTGTTCGTGGGCGCCCTGAAAAAGCAGGCGCTGATACGGCTGCAGTTGAACGGCGACGCCATCGTGCACGAAGAGCGGCTGCTGGGGGAATTGAAAGCACGCATCCGCGACGTGCGCGGCGGCCCCGACGGCTATGTGTACGTGCTGACCGACTCCGGCGACGGCCGCCTGCTGCGCGTGGGCCTTGCCGGAAGCTGAGGCCCCCGTGGCTACTTGACCAGCGTGACGGGTATGTCCACCAGGCTCAGCACCTTGGTGGCCACGGACCCCAGCAGCAGGCCCGACACATTGCCCAGCCCTCGCGTGCCCATGATGATGTGGCCGCAGCCATTGTCATGCGCATATTGGGCGATGGTCTGCGCCACCGGGCCGACCTGCACGCCGACCTGCGCCGCCACGCCGGATTGGGCGATGATGCTGCGCGCGTCGACCAGGGCTTTTTCGCCTTCGTCGTGGTAGTAGCCGGCCAGCGTTTCTTCGGAGATGAAGCGCTTGACGTTGCCCGAGGCGATGGGCGGCTGCACGGAAATGACGTGCAGCGCCACGCCGCTGTCGCCGCGGGCCAGCTCGAGGGCCGCCTTCAGGGCGTTCAGCGAGGGGCCCGAACCGTCGATGGGAACCAGTATTTTTTTCATGCGGTCTGTGCCTTGCTTCGATGTAATCGGGAAGCGCCCCGCGACGCCTCCCTTTGTGTGCCTGTACGCTATGTTAAACGATGTGGCCCTGTGGCGGCGCGCTTTGTCAGCGATGCGCCAGCAGCCCGTCCAGCCGCGCGGCGAAGTCGATGAAATACCCCATGCTGCCCGGATTGGCCATGGCGTCGGGACTGGCAACCTTGTCCGGGCTGGCGCCCAGCAGCAGCTTGCGCACCGGCAGCTCCATCTTCTTGCCCGTCAGCGTGCGGGGGATTTCAGGCACGGCGAACACATCGTTGGGCACATGGCGCGACGAGGCCTTGCTTCGTATCTGTTCCTTGATGCGCGCCTTCAGCGCGTCGTCCAGCTCCACGCCCGGGGCCGTCACTACGAACAAGGGCATGAACGAGGGCCGGCCGAGGTATTCCAGGTCCACCACCATGCTGTCCCGCACTTCGGGCAGGGCTTCGACGACACGGTAGATCTCGGCCGTGCCCATGCGTATGCCGTGGCGGTTGATGGTGGTGTCCGAACGGCCATAGATGACGGCGGTGCCGCGCGGCGTGAAGCGTATCCAGTCGCCGTGGCGCCACTTGCCGGGAAAAATGTCGAAATAGCTTTCGCGGTATCGCGCGCCGTCTTTGTCGTTCCAGAAGTACAGCGGCATGGAGGGCATGGGCTGCGTGATGACAAGCTCGCCCACTTCGTCCACCACGGGCCGGCCGGCGTCGTCGTATGCATAGGCGGCCACGCCCAGTTCGCGGCACTGCAGTTCGCCTGCGGTGACGGGCAGGCCCGGGGCGCAGGCCACGAAGCCCGAGGCGATATCGGTGCCGCCGCTGATGGACGCCAGCCACAGGTCTGACTTGACGTTGGCGTACACCCATTCGTAGGCATCCAGGGGCAGCGGCGAGCCCGTCGAGTTGATGGTGCGCAGCGTGTCGAAGCGGGCATGGCGGTTGGGCGTGACGCCGCCCTTCAGGTTCTGCGCCAGGAAGGCCGCGCCGCAGCCGAAATGCGTGACGCCCCGGGCGTCGATGAAGTCCCACAGCGCCTGCGCGTCCGGCCATGCCGGGTTGCCGTCGTACAGCACGACGGTGGCGCCGGACAGCAGGCCGCCCACCATCAGGTTCCAGACTATCCATCCGGTGCTGCCCAGGAACAGGAAGCGGTCGCCCGCGCGCACGTCGTGCTGCAGCTGCATGGTCTTGAGATGCGTGACGACGATGCCGCCATGGCCGTGCACCATGGCCTTGGGCAGGCCCGTGGTGCCCGAGGAATAGACGATCCACAGCGGATGGTCGAAGGGCAGGCGCGTGAACTGCAGCGGCGCCGGCCTGGCCACCGCGTCGCTCCATGAGCCGCTGTGCGGCCAGGACTGCGCAGCGCCGGCCGGCCCCGGCACGTGCACGACATGCTGCACCGAGGGCAGGCCGGCAAGCAGCTCGTCCACGGTCCCGACACGGTTGTGCACTTTGCCGCCGTAGCTGTAGCTGTCGACGGCGAACAGCACTTTGGGCTCGATCTGGCGGAAACGGTCCAGCACGACCGACACGCCCATCTCGGGAGAGCAGCTGGACCATATCGCCCCTATGCTTGCGCAGGCCAGAAAGGCGATGACGGCCTCGGGGCGATTGGGCATATAGGAGACGACGCGGTCCCCCGCCCGCACGCCCATGCCGCGCAGGCTGGCCGCCAGCGCCCCGGTGGCGCGCTCGAGCTCTTCCCAGGACACTTCCCGCAGGTCCTGGTTTTCGGCGCGGGCCAGCAGGGCGGGGCGGCCGGCGTCGGCATTGCGGAACACATGCTCGGCGTAGTTCAGCCTTGCGCCGGGAAACCAGCGGGCGCCCGGCATGGTCCGGTCCGCCAGCACGACCGAGGCATCGCCGTCGAACTGGATGCCGAAGAACTGCCACACGCAGGACCAGAACTCGTCCAGATCGTCGACCGACCATTGCCACAGGTCGGCATAGTCGGAGAATTCATGGCCGCGCCCGGCCAGCCATTCAGTGAAAGCCGCCAGCCGCGTCTGCGCGAACTGGGACGGCGTCGGGGTCCATAGGACATCGCCCTGATTGATGCTCATTGGAAATGCTTCCTTTGCATGAGGGAACGGCTTGTCATCATACATAAACAAACGCATTTACAAACTGTACTTTTTTTATCCAGACAACCTGGAACGCCCAACTTTATTGCACTTGGGTGACAGGTTAGGGACTTATGCGCAGACTTATTCACAGACTTTGTGGATAATCCGCCGGTGAGCCGCGGCCGCGTTGACGCTGTACAAATATGAGGCGTATATTGAAATGGACTCTTCATTTGCGTCGAACGTGCCGCAATCGGCGCGCATCTCCTCATCCGGCAACTAGAGGCAGCGTCATAGCCACAGTGCATAGCCCCACCCTATAAAGGACCAACATGAGCCAGTATCGAATCGCCGTCATTGTCGGCAGCCTACGCAAAGACTCTTTCAACAGCAAGCTCGCCGACGCCCTGGCCAAGCTGGCGCCCGCCGAGTTTTCACTGCAAAGAGTCCGCATCGACGACCTGCCGCTGTACAACCAGGACGACGACGCGAACCAGGCCGAGCAGGTCAAGCGCATGAAAGCCGAAATCAGCGCCGCCCAGGGCGTCATTTTCGTCACGCCCGAGTACAACCGCTCGGTGCCCGGCGTGCTGAAGAACGCCATCGACCATGGCTCGCGCCCCTACGGGCAAAGCGCATGGGCCGGCAAGCCCGCGGGCGTGTTAGGCGCCTCGCCCGGCGCCATGGGGTCGTCGTTGGCCCAGCAGCACCTGCGCAATATACTTACCTCGCTGGACATGCCCGCGCTGCAGCAGCCCGAGGCTTTCTTTCATGTCAAGAAAGGCTTTTTCGACGCGCAGGGCGGCATCGCCAACGCCGATACGCTGCGCTTTCTGCAGGGCTGGCTGGACAAATACATTGCGTGGGTGAAGAAACAGCAGGCTTGATCCGGCACGCGGGCGCCGCGGCGCCGCGTGCGGACAGGGGTTTAACCGCCCAGCGAGAGTGAACCCTTCATGACGGCCCAGTGGCCCGGGAAGGAGCAGAAGAACCCGTATTTCTCGGCTGCGTCCAGCTTGCTGACGTCGAAGGTCACGGACGTGGATTCGCCGCCGCCGATGACTTTGGTGTGCGCGATGACGCGCGGGTCATCGCCCTTGACATAGTCTTTGGCCGGGCCGGCCGACATGCCTTCGCTGGCCACCGCCTGCATGTCGGCCTCTTTGGTCAGCACCCAGTTGTGGCCCATGGCCGTGGCGGGCAGCTTGCCGACGTGCTTCAGGTTGACGGTGAATTTGTCGCAGCTTTTGTCCACCGTTATTGCCTTGGTATTGAACTGCATGGCATCGTTGGCTTCGACGGTGGTCTCGCACTGTGCGGCCATGGCCGGGACAGCGGCGGCGGACAGCAGGGCGGCGAAGGCGATTCTGGCGATCATTTGAGACTCCTATGGGCAGTGTGAAAACAGGTGCAAGGCCGACGCGCCCGCGCCGCGGGTGCGCCGTACCGATACCCGGCCATTCTAACTCGCCCATGCGCCTTCCCCCTTGAGCCGCATCAAGACAAAACCCAAAGGCCTGAGCCCGGTGCGATGCCGGGCTCAGGCCTTTTCAACCCAACCCATTTTTTGACTGCCCGACTTCTGGGGCGCGGTTCAAAAGACGGGTCCTCGTATTTGCCGCGCTTATTTCGGCTCGTCGACGTTCAGGAGCTTCCAGTCGCCGTTCTCGACCTGGATGAGCACGCGGGCGCGCTTGTCCAGCCCGAAATGGTCGGTGGGGCTCATGTTGTAGACGCCGTGCGTGGCGACGACCTCGTGAGAGGCCTCGATGGCGTCGCGCAGGGCCTGGCGGAACTCGGGCGAGCCCGGCCTGGCCGCCTTGAGAGCCGTCGGCACGGCGGCCTGGAACAGCAGGAAGGCGTCATAGAACTGGGCGCCGAAGGCGGACAGCGAACCCTTGCCGTATTTTTCTTCGTAGCGCTTGGTGTACTCCAGCCCCAGCTTCTTGGAGGGATGGCTGTCGGGCAACTGGTCGGCCACGACCACGGGCCCCACCGGCATGACGGTGCCTTCGACGGCCTTGCCGCCGACGCGCATGAATTCCTTGGTGGCGGTGCCATGGGTCTGGTAGACCTGGCCCTTGAAGCCGCGGTCCAGCAACGTGACCTGGGGCAGCACCGAAGGCGTGCCCGAGGCCGCCACCAGAACGGCGTCCGGCTTGGCCGCCACGATCTTGACGGCCTGGCCCGTGACGCTGGTGTCGGTGCGGTTGAAGCGCTCGACCGCCGTCAGCTTGATGCCCGCCGCCTTGGTGGCTTTTTTCATGGCGGTGAGCCAGCTTTCGCCATAGGCGTCGGTGTAGCCGATGAAGCCCAGGGTTTTGACGCCTTTGGATTTCATGTGGCTGATCAGGCCGTCGGCCATGACGTCATAGTGCTGGGGCGCGCGAAACACCCAGGTGTTCTTGTCGCCGGGCAGTTCGACCGGCGCGATGGTGATCTGGGGCGTCTTGGATTCGTTCGCCACTTCGGCCATGGCGGCGCTGGGCGGCGTGGCCGACGAGCCAAGAAGAATGTCGACCTTGTCGTCGTTGACCAGCTTGCGGGCGTTCTTGCCGGCCTGGGACGCGTCGGTGGCGTCGTCCAGCACGATGTAGTTGACTTTTTCGCCGGCAACCGTGTCGGGCAGGAGGGGAACCGTGTTTTTCTCGGGGATGCCCAGCGCCGCGGCGGGGCCGGTGCTGGACAGGGAAATGCCCACGTTGATGTCCGCCTGGGCGGGCAGGGCGGCCAGGCCTAGCGAGCCGGCCACGATGGCGGCCGCGAACAGGTTTGCGGGGGGGCGATTCTGGCTGTTGTTATGGGTCATGCTTCCTCCTGGTGTGCTTGTGACCATCTAATTATGTGTGTGCGGCGCGCGCAGCCGGGCGCTCGCCCGGCAGACGACAAGGCCGACGGCTTGCGTCGGCCCTATGCCAGCAGCGACTCTACGCCCTTAGAAATATTTGGTCAAGGCGGCTATGCCGCGCCGCACAAGGAAGCGGGGCGGCTCAGCCCGGCGTGCGCGTCTGGCCGGTGCCGCCCACGTTTTTCATGGTGTCGAATTCGACGTTGTACAGTTCGCCGTCCACCCGGCGCACTTCACGCACGTATATGTTCTGGATGAAATCGCGCGTCTGCGGGTCCATGGTGACAGGCCCTCTGGGGCTTTCGAAGCTCTGCCCCTTCATCGCCTCCAGCAGCGCGTCGCCGCCGCCCTTGCCGGACGTGGCTTTCAGCGCCCGGTAGATCAGGTGCATGCCGTCGTAGCCCGCCACCCCGAAAAAGTTGGGCCGGCCCCCGTTGCCAGCCTGCCTGAAGCGCCGCACGAACTCCTTGTTCAGCGCGGAAGGGTGGGCGGCCGAATAATAGTCCGAGGTGATCGCGCCCAGGGTCTCGTCACCGGCCTGGTTCAGGGTGTCGTCGTCGGTGACCGCGCCGTGAGCCAGCAGGCGGATGCCCGCGCCAGCCAGGTCGCGCCGGGCGTACTGCTTCAGCAGGGCCCCGCCGGGGCCTGAGGGCAGCATCACGTACAGCGCGTCGGGCTTGAGGTCGCGCACGCGCTGCAGAAAGGGCGCGAAGTCCGGATTGACCATGGGCACGCGGATCTCATCGATGATCTCGCCGCCCGAGCCGCGGAAAAATTTCTTGAACGCCTCTTCCGATTCATAGCCGGGCGCGTAGTCGGGCACCAGGGTCACCACCTTGCCTATGCCATTGCGCGCGGCCCAGGCCGCCGTGCCCATGGTCACCTGGGGGATGGTACCGCTGGTGCGCACCGCGTAAGGCGAGGCCTTCATGATGCTCAAGGTCTGGGCGGCCATGATCACCATGGGCACCTTGGCGCGCGTGGCCAGCGGGGCGACGGCCAGCGCCAGCGGCGTCAGCCCGAAGCCCGCCAACACGTCCACCTTCTCGTTCACGATCAGTTCCTGGGCCAGGCGCTTTGTATTGGCCGGTTCGCCCACGTCGTCCTTGAGGACGACCTGGATCTTGCGGCCCGCGACCTCCTGGCCGTGCTGCGCCAGAAAAGTCCGCACGCCGATGTCCACCTGATGGCCGGTGGTGGCGAAGGGGCCGGTCATGGGCACGATGACGCCTACCTTGAAAGGCTCTTGCGCAACGGCGGCGCGGCCGGCGCACAGCCCCAGAAGGGCCAGCGCCGCGGCCGCGCGCCGCAGGAATTTGTTCTGCATGTGTCGTCTCCTGGATGTTGTTCGAATATGGGTCCGCCAGTCTCGGCCATGGCGCACTATGCGCGCAATGCAATAACTTTGATAACATGCATCGGATATTTAAATAGACTGCGGGGGCCGCCCATGGCCAATCTGGACTTGTCCGACTTTCTGATCCTGAAGGAAATCCACCGCACGCGCAGCATCACCGGCTCGGTCGAGCACGTCGGCTTGAGCCAGCCTTCCATCAGCATGCGCCTGAGCCATCTGCGCCGCCATTTCGGCGATGCCCTGTTCGTGCGCACGTCCGAAGGCATGATGCCCACGCCGCTGCTGGAAAAAATGCTGCCCGACATCGACCACGCGCTGGAGCTGCTGAGCCCGCGCGAGGGGCGCTATGCCGAGTTCGATCCCGCCACTTCCACCCGGCGCTTCCGGCTGAGCCTGAGCCATGTGGCGCAGATGGTGCTGCTGCCCCAGCTGCTGTCCATGCTGGAAACCACGGCGCCTGGGCTGTGCATGGACTCGCTGGAGCTGGACCACCAGACCGGGCGTCTGCTGGAATCGGGCGAGGTCGACGTGGCCATCGGCTACGCGTCCGAGCTGTATGGCGGCTTCTACCAGCAAAGGTTGTTCACCGAGCACTATGCCTGCATCGCCAGGCGCGACCATCCCCGCGTCGGCGGCAAGCTGACCACGCGGCAATTCGTGTCGGAATCCTATGCCGCGCTGGATGCGCCGGCCACCGGCTACTGGTCGCTGGACAAGGCGCTGGAGGGCCTGGGCATCGAACGCCGCATCAAGGTCAAGGTGTCGTCTTTCATGGGCATGGGCCAGGCCATCGCCTCCACCGACCTGCTGGCCATCGTGCCGGCGCGCCTGGCGCAAAGCCTGGCCAGGGCGGGCCAGGTCAAGGCCCTGAAGATTCCCGTGCCCACGCCGTCCTACGAAGTGCGCCAGTTCTGGCACGAACGCTATCATCGCGAACCGGGCAACTGCTGGCTGCGACAGACCATGTTCGATGCCTTCCTGGACATGCCCGGCGCCGCCTGATGCAAACCCCGCCCGCGCATTCGTTTTCGCAATAGCCGCTATCAAATCTGCCTTATTGACCCCGCTTCGGGTCCGGCGCCATCATGCTAGCCGGCTTGCAGGACGGGCCGGCCGGCTTCGTCCGGATAACGGAGGCAATGTTGAATACACGAAATGAAACGATTATTGTGGCCGGCGGCGGGCTGGGCGGCCTGACGGCGGCCGCCGCGCTGGGCCGGGCCGGCCGGCGGGTGCACGTGCTGGAACAGGCGGCGGAAATTTCCGCCATCGGCTACGGCATACAGCTGGGCCCCAATGTGTTCGAGGTGTTCGACCGCATCGGCGTCACGGATGCGGTCATGGCGACGGCGGATTTTCCGGGCGCGCTGGTCATGCCCGACGCTGACAGCGGCCGCACACTGTTGCGTGTGCCCCTGGATTCGCCGGAATACAAGAAGCGCTATGGCCGGCCCTACGTAGTGCTGCACCGCGCCGACATCCACAACATTCTGCTGGACGCCTGCCGCCGCACGCCCGGGGTCGAACTGACCGTCAATGCCTGCGTCGTAGGCCACGAGGACCTGGGCGATGGCGTGCGCGTCACCTGCGCCGACGGCCGCAGCTTCGAGGGCGAGGCGCTGATCGCCGCCGACGGCCTGCGCAGCCAGGCGCGCCAGCGGCTGGTGGGCGATGGCGACCCGCAGCCGATAGGCTATGTGGCGCACCGCAGCATCGTCGACATGGACACCGTGCCGGCTTCCCTGCCGCACAAGGGCGATGTGGTGCTGTGGGCCGGACCGGGCTACCACGTCGTGCACTATCCCCTGCGGCACGGCACGCTGTTCAACATCGTGGCGGTATTCAAGGACCCGGCGCCCAGCCATGGGGACGAATATGTAACGCACGAGCAAGACGTGGCCCACGTATACGCCAATGCGCATCCGGACCTCAAGCGCGTCCTTTCGATGATGAATCTGGAGCGGCGGTGGGTCATTGCCGACCGGGATCCCACGCGGCGCTGGACGCAGGGCAGGGTGACGCTGCTGGGCGATGCGGCGCACCCCACGCTGCAGTCCTATGCGCAGGGCGCCGGCATGGCCATCGAGGATGCCGGCTGCCTGGCCGAGCTGATCGCCGCCCACGGCTGCGAACGCGCCTTCCAGGAATACCCCCGGCGCCGCGTGGTGCGCACGGCCCGGATACAGCTGGGCTCGCGGCTGGTGTGGGAGTTCTACCACGCCGAGGACATCGCCCGCGAAGTGCGCAATGCCGAGCTGGCCGAACGCACGGAAAACGCGTCCTATGAGTGCCTGGACTGGATCTGGCGCGGCGCCCGCCCCGCAGGCGCCTAGGGCCTGCCAACACTGAAAGGGCAGCCGCGGCGGCCGGCCACATTACCTGTCTTTCCCGCCCCGGGCGGCCCCGGGGCGGGGCATGGCGGTTGCTGGATTCACGCTCCCGTTCACGCATACACAGGAGCATGCCATGCAACAGATCAGAGACGTAATGAGCCAGGACGTGAAAGTGCTGAACCCCGATGCCACCATCAAGGACGCCGCGCGGCAGATGCTGGACGGCGATTTCGGTCTCATGCCGGTGGGCGAGAACGACCGCATGATAGGTACGCTGTCCGACCGGGACATCGCCACGCGCGCCGTCGCCCAGGGCAGGGGAACCGACACGCGGGTGCGCGAAGTCATGTCGGACGGCGTATTGTGGGCCTTCGACACCGATTCGGTGGAAAAGGCGGCCCAGGTGATGCACGACAACCAGGTGCGGCGCCTGCCCGTGGTCAACGGGGACAAGCGGCTGGTCGGCATCGTGGCGCTGGGCGACCTGGCCGTGGGCAGCCCCGACAAGCGCTCGGTGGACAAAGCCTTGACCGGGGTTTCACAAAAGGGCTGACCCGCGCCTCAATTCAGGCCCAGCATGCCGCGCAGCTTGGACAGGTCTTCGGCCAGCGTGTTGACCTTGCCGGCCAGCAGCTTGCGGTCGCGCTCGCTGAGCTTTTCGTAGGTTTCGAAGCTGCCGTCGGCGGCCCGGTACTTGGCCAGCGTGTCGAACACCGCCTTGAAATTGGCGTCCGTCTTGTCGGAAAAGGCCTGGTCTTCGCGGGCCACCAGCGGACGCAGCAATTCGACGATTTTGTAGGCGCCTTCGAAGTTGGCCTGGAAGTCCCACAGGTCGGTGTGGCTGTAGCGGTTTTCTTCGCCGGAAATCTTGGTGGCGGCCACTTCTTCCATCAGCACGGCCGCGCCGCCCACCACTTTTTCGGGCGGGAAGGTCAGGGCGCGCAGGCGCTTCTGCAATTCCTGCACATCGGCCATCAGCCTGTCGGCCACGCCGGACACATCGGCGGTGGAATTCTGCTTCCACAAGGCGTATTCGATGCGATGGAAGCCGCCGAAGCCGGGGTCCTGCTCGGCCTTTTCGTGGTCGTCGGCACGCGAGTCGATGGCGCTGTCCATGTCGCTGAAAAGCTCGGCCACGGGTTCGATTTTCTCGTAGCTGGTCCGGGCGGGCGCGTACAGCGCCTTGGCCTTCTCGATGTCGCCGGCCTTGACGGCCTCGGTGAAGGCGCGGGTGTCCGCGACCAGCTTGCGCACATTCTCGGCCACGTAGATCTTGTAGTCGGAAACGGGCGCGACCAGTTCCAGGGGGGACACCTCGGCCCGCGCCGCGGCGCACAGGACGGAAGCGGCCAGCGCCGCGATGGCGAGAAGTCGTCGAGTCTGCATGATGGTGATTCCTTTGAAAGTCCTGCGTCAAATCGTCAGGCCGGGCGGCTGGCGGCCATCAGCCCGCGTCCGAGCCAGTCTTTTTCGTCCCGGATGCCGGGCAGCGTAAAGAAGAAGCCGCCGCCGATGGGCTTGATGTATTCCTCCAGGGGTTCGCCGTCCAGGCGGCGCTGCACCGTCAGAAAGCCTTTTTCGAGGTCGGCCTGGTAACAGATGAACAGCAGGCCCATTTCCAGCTGCCCCGACTTGGTCACGCCGTTGGAATAGTTGAATGGCCGCCTCAGGATGAGGTTGCGCTCGGAGGCCTTGTCGCGCGGATTGGCCAGCCTGATGTGGGCGTCCAGCGGCGTGGCCTTGCCTTCGGGGTCCTTGCCGTAGTCGGGCACGTCGTGCTCGGTGGCGCCGCCGTCCAGCGGCGCGCCGCTGGCCTTGATCCGCCCCATGATGGCCTCTTGCTCCTGCAGGGGCGTGCGGTCCCAGCGCTCGACGAAATTGCGGATGATGCGCACCACCTGGTAGGTGCCGCCCCGGGCCCAGGCCGGCTCGCCCGCGTCATCGGCCCCCACCCATACCAGCTTGTCCATCAGCGGGGCGTCCGACGAGTCGGGATTGGCCGAGCCGTCGCGAAAACCCAGGAAATTGCGCGCGCTTTCCGCGGGCTGGCCCGCGACGGCGGGGATGGGCGGCACCGAGCCTTCCTGCTTCCAGTGCAGCACCAGCAGGTCGGGCGTGTTCTTGATGATGTCGCGCAGCGCGTGGATGTTGGTGTCGGGCGTGTTGGCGCAGAACTGGATGGACAGGTCGCCATGGCAAAGCGAGGCGTCCAGCGCGTCGTTGGGATGGCTTTGCATCTGCTGCAGCTTCAGCGGCTTGACCTTTTGCAGCCCGAAGCGCTCGTCGAACATCGACGCGCCCAGCGAGACCGTGACGGTCAGTGCGTCGGGCTGCACCACCGGCCCCAGAATGCCGGAGCCGGCCGGCGGCAGCCTGTGGTCGAGGTCGGGCTGCGGTCCGCCTTGCGCAAGAAAGGCGATGCGTGCGGTCAGCGTGCGGAACAGCCGCTCCAGGTCGTCGCGGTTTTCCGCCAGGACGAAGAAGGAGGCGACCATGCCCGCGGACGGCCGCGGCGTGACGACGCCCGCCTGATGCACGCCCAGATAAGGCACGCGGTCCTGCGTATGGAGGCTTTGCGGCGCGTCGGTCACTTGCCCGGTGGCGGGGGCCGGCTGCGCGCCGGCCGTACGGCCGGGGGGAAGCGACAAGCCGGCCAGTGCGGCACCGGCGGAGCCGATGCGGCCCAGCGCGCGGCGTCGCTCGGGCAGGGCGGGGGACAAAGGTTCGGAGGCGTGTTTTTTACGAGTCATGACTGTTCATTCCAGGCCCAGCGCGCCATTGACCTGTTCCAGCGAATCGGCCAGCGCGCGCAAAGGCTTGGCCAGCGCCTGGCGCTGGCCGGCGTCCAGGCTCGGGGAATGGGCGGATTGGGCATCGCGATAAGGAGCCAGCGCGCGGTCCAGCGCGGCAAAACCTTCGTCAATGCGGCTTTGCAGGGACGGGTCCGCCTTGGCCAGAAGCGGAGACAGCAGTTCCGCGATCTTGCGCGTGCCATCGTACGTGCCCTGCATATTGGCCGCTTCGCCGTGGCCGTAGCGGTCTTCGCCGCCGGCGGACAGGTTGTCCGCCACGCGCCGCAGCAGCCTGGACGCCGATGCGGCAAGCCTTTCGGGGGCCACGCTCAGTGCGCGCAAACGCCGCTGCAGTTGCCCGATGTCGGCCAGCAGCTGTGCTGTGGCCGGGCCCGCCGACCGCGCGTCGTTTTGCGAGAACAGGGCGTATTCGATGCGGTGAAAGCCGGTGAAGCCGGGGTCGGACTCGCGCTTTTCGTAGTACTCGGCACGGGCATTCAGGCGCGTGTCCAGGTCGGCGAACAACTCGGCCATGGGCTCGATGCGCTTGTAGGCCTGGTGGGCAAGCGTGTAGTGCCGCCGCGCCTGCTGCAGGTTGCCGTCCTTGACCGCCTGCGCCAGTTCGGCGGCCTCGTCCTCGAGCGTGCCGGCTTCCAGGGCCAGGAAGACGCGGTATTCGGCCAGCGCGCCCACGTAATTGACCAGGGAAGGGCGGGCGGCCTCGGCCCGGGAGGCGGCCGAAGGCGTGACGCGCAGCTTGCCGCGCGGGTTGCTGAGCAGGCCGCAGGTGATGTCGAATTCGCCCGGCGGCAGCTTGACCGTCATGGTCTGCGAAAAACCCGGCGCAATGTTCTCGCGCTCTTCGACCACCATGACGCCGTCGAGGATTTCCCATTCGAGCGCGCGCTTGGACTGATTGACGATGGTGAAGGTCGTGCGGCCGGCTGGCACGGTGATGTCGTTGGGTTCGCACGCATTGCCCCGTATGGTGACCGTCACCGCATTGCCGGCCGGCTTGCCCTGCGAGGACTCGCGTGCCATGTTCGAGGCGTACCAGAAGGCGGCCAGGCCGGCGGCGACCAGCAGCGCGGAACCCGCCACGGCCAGGCGCATGGCCGTGGAAGTCTTTTGCCTGGATTCGGAAGAAGTCATGAGCGGTCAGCCACAGAAGCCGGCACGGGCCGGAAAAAGAAAAACAGGGAAATCAGCAGGAAGGCGACATAGACGATGATTTCGCCGACCACCGGAGCGGCCTGGTAGCCCAGCAGCCCGGACAGCACCGCGCCCACGGGACTGTCCATGGGCAGCGTTCGGCTCATGTCGAAGACGACGCCCTGCAGATGATTCCAGACCCCGCCCTCGTGCAGCTTGCGCAGCACGCCGGCCAGCAGGCCGGCTGCCACCAGCAGGATGAATACGCCCGTGTAGCGGAAAAAGCGGCGCAGGTCGAGCCTGATGCCCCCCACGTACAGCCCATAGCCCAGCAGCACCGACAGCGCCACGCCGGCCAGGGCGCCGGCGGGCGCGGCCCAGCCCGTGCTCTGCTGGAAGATGGCCAGCAGAAAGAACACCGACTCGAGCCCTTCGCGGGCCACCGCCAGGAACACCATGCCCACCAGGGCCCAGGCCTGGCCCCGGCCGCGCGTGAGGGCCTCGTCCAGGGAAGCGTGCAGCTGGCCCTTGATGCTGCGGGCGGCCTTGCGCATCCAGAACACCATGGACGTCAGCATGACCACGGCGACCAGGCCGACGATGCCTTCGAACAGTTCTTGCTGCTTCTGGGGAAATTCGGCTGCCACCATCTGCAGGCCGGCGCCGACGAAAAGAGACAGGGCGATGGCCAGCAGTATGCCGACCCAGACCGCCGGCATGAGGTTGCCGCGCCTGGCGTGCTGCAGATAGCTGGCGACGATGCCTACGATGAGCGCCGCCTCGATGCCCTCGCGCAGCATGATGAGAAAAGGAATCAGCATTGAATTACTTGAATGTCCCGTGCTTGAGTGTCCCGTGCGGCCCGGCGGCAGAAAACGAAAGGCCTGCGGTGGTCTGCAATACGGGAAAACCATTATTCTAAATAAGACTCACTTCGTTTTCAACGCAAAGGCAAACTTTTTCTGCATCCGGGGAAGGTCCCCGGGGGGCCGGATCCCCGCGGCGGGACGTCACGAAAGCGTCACCGTCCATGGATATAGTCGCCGCGTATGGACAGAAAAGGAACAGCCATGGGCAGCGACGCCAGGAAGCCCCACGCGGCGGCGGCCGTCGAGGACTCCAACACTTCGGGCAACCCAAACTTCGGCGACGTGCTGCATGTGCGCTTCAGCAGGCGCGACATGCTCAAGGGCACGGCGGCCGCGGCCGGCTCGCTGCTGCTGGGCCTGGCCGGGATGGGCGCCTGTAGCAGGCCGGCTCATGCGACGGCCGCGGCGGCCGGACCGGCGGGACTGGGCTTCGACGCCGTGCCCAAGACGTTGGCCGACGCCGTCAGCATCCCGACGGGCTACACGGCGCAAGTGCTGTATGCGTTGGGCGACCCGCTGGCCGCCGGCGTATCGCCGTACAGGAACGACGGGACCGATGCGGACCATGAGCGGCGCGCCGGGGACCACCACGACGGCATGGAGTGGTTCGGCCTGGATGGGCAGGGCGCTCCCTCGCGGTCCGCCTCCACGCGCGGCCTGCTTGCCATGAACCACGAGGCCACCACGGACGAAAAACGCAGTTCCTTCTTCCTGCATGCCGACGGCGGCACCAGCAGCCTGCCTCGCTCTGCGGCGGAGGCCGACAAGGAAATGGCCGTCCATGGCGTCTCGGTGGTGGAAGTGCGCAAGGAGAGCGGCGCGTGGCGCACGGTGCAGGATTCGCCGTTCAACTTCCGGCTTACGCCCGCCAGCATCATCGAGCTTGCCGGCCCCGCGCGGGGCCACGCGCTGCTGGTCACGCGCCATTCCCCGGACGGCAGGCAGACGCGCGGCACGCTGAACAATTGCGGCACGGGCCGCACGCCCTGGGGCACCTTCCTGACAGGCGAGGAAAACTGGAACGGCTATTTCACGCGCGATGAAAAAGACGACGACGCAAGAGGCCGGGACAAGTCCGTCGCGGCGCTCAAGCGCTACGGACTGGCCGCCGGCAAGGCTTCGCGCCATGGCTGGGAGTCCGCCGGAAGCCAGGACCGGTATGCCCGCTGGGACATCAGCCGCCGCGGCGCCTCGGCCGACGGCAGCGACGACTACCGCAACGAGATGAACGGGCAGGGCTATATCGTGGAAGTCGATGCGTACGACCGCGCCGCGCCGGCCCGCAAGCGCACCGCCCTGGGCCGCTTCGCGCACGAAAGCGCGGCCTTCGGCAAGCTGGAGGCGGGCAAGCCCGTGGTGGTGTACATGGGCGACGACGCACGCGGCGAATACATCTACAAATGGGTGTCGGCGGCGCCCTGGGACCCGGCCGACGGCCAGGCCCGCGACCGCATGGCCGCCGGCGCCAAATACCTGGACGAAGGCACGCTGTACGCCGCCCGCTTCCTGCCCGACGGCACGGGGGACTGGCAGGCTCTGAGCATGGAGAACCCGACGTTGCGGGGCCATGCGGCCTATGCCTTCTCGGACCAGGCCGACGTGGTGGTCCACGCCCGCCTGGCGGCCGACGCGGCCGGCGCGACCAAGATGGATCGGCCCGAATGGTGCGCCGTCAATCCGGCCAACGGCGAAGTCTATGTCTCGTTGACCAACAACAGCAAGCGCACGGTCGACGCCAAGGGAAGCGCCAAGCTGCCGCCCGACGCGGCCAACCCGCGCGTCTACGTCGACGGGCAGGGCGAGGGCGCGCAAAAAGGCAACCCCAACGGCCACATTGTCCGCTTCAGGGACGAGGGCCCGCGCTTTGCCTGGGACATCTATCTGTTCGGCGCCCGCAGCAACGCGGATGCCGAGCGGGTGAATCTCTCCCGCCTGAGCGCCGAGCAGGACTTTTCCAGCCCCGACGGGCTGGCTTTCAGCGCAGCCACCGGCATCTGCTGGATCCAGACCGACGACAGCGCTTACACCGACGTCAGCAACTGCATGATGCTGGCCGCGCTGCCCGGCGAAGTGGGCGACGGCGCCAGCCATTCACTGGAATATGCACAGGCCGACGGCGGCACCCTGAAGGTGGACACCCGCGTGGGCCGGCCCCCGCAGGCCGACAGGCTGAAGCGCTTTCTGGTGGGCCCCAAAGGCTGCGAGATCACCGGCTTTTGCGAGACCCCGGATGGCAAGGCCATCTTCGTGAATATCCAGCACCCCGGCGAAACCACCAGGCAGGCCGATATCGCGGACCCGGACAAATACGCCAGCCACTGGCCGGCCAACGCGGGATATGGCGCGGGCAGCCGGCCCCGGTCCGCCACGGTGGTGATCACCAAGGACGATGGCGGCGCCATAGGCGTGTGAATCAGCCGCGTGCGGATCAGTCCAGGCGATATCGCGCCAGCCAGTGGGCGTAAGGAGGGGGCAGGGTGGCCCAGGCCGGATTTTCCACCCCCAATTCCTTGGCCGCCTCATAGGGCCAATGCGGGTTTGCCAGAAGCGGCCGCCCCATCATGACGAGATCCAATTTTCCACTGCGTATCAGCTCATCGGCTTGCCCGGGCTTGCCGATGAACCAGCTCGTCGAGCCCGGCAGGCCCGTTTCGGCTAGCACGCGCGCCGCGGTCTTGGCCAGGAAGTTAGGCCCCCACGGAATCTGCGCCGCCGGGGTGGAAAAGCCGACGCTGACGTCGATGAAGTCGAGCCCCTCGGCTTTCAGGCGGCCGGCCAGACCTATGGCTTCGGCCAATGTTTCCTCATCGCGCCCGTCGAATTCGATCACGCCGAAGCGCGCCGTCAGCGGCAGGTCTTCGGGCCACACCTTGCGCACGGCGGCCAGCGTTTCGAGCAGGAAACGTCCGCGGTTCTCGGCGCTTCCGCCATATTCGTCCTCACGCTGGTTGGAATGGACGGAGAAGAAGTTCTGGGCGAGATAGCCATGCGCGAAATGCAGGACCAGCCACTGGAAGCCTGCGTCACGGGCGCGCCGGGCCGCCGAGACAAAGTCCTGCTGCACCCGCAGGATGTCCGCCTTGGTCATTTCTGTGGGAAGCTTGGGCAGGCCGTCGCCGAACGCGATGGCGGACGGCGCAATCGTGGGCCAGCCGCGCGGATCCTCGTCCGGGATGTGGTCGTCTCCCTCCCAGGGGCGGTTGGCGCTGGCCTTGCGGCCGGCATGGGCGATCTGGATGCCGGGTACCGCGCCGGCCGACTTGATGGATGCGACGATGGGACGCAGGGCGTCCGCCTGGGCGTCGTTCCAGATGCCCAGGTCCCCCGGGGTGATCCGCCCCTCGGGGGACACTGCGCTGGCCTCGATGACGACCAGGCCGGCGCCGCCGCGCGCAAGCCCGGCGTAATGCGGGCCATGCCACGCCGTGGCGATGCCGTCCTGGGCCATGTACTGGCACATGGGCGACACGCCGATGCGGTTGCGCAGGGTGACGCCTTTGAGGGTGAATGGGTCAAAGAGATGGGGCATTGAGGTGACTCCGGGGAGATATTGGGGACAGGCGTGCCAAAAGCAAGCCGACTATGCCAATTACGCTAGATACTGCCAATTTAACGCTAGATACTGTAGTTCGATTATAATCGAACTAATAAAATATTAGAATAAAAATATTAAAATGACGGAATCATGAAAATCACTGTCAAGGCCACCCCGGAGAGCACGTGAGAGTCATCAAACATCCCGCCATGCACGAGGTGCGCGTGGAACAGGTGCTTTACGCATTGAGCGACCCCGTTCGCCTGGAGATTGTCGAGAAGCTGTGCCGGACCGGCGAAGCCAGTTGCGGCGAACTCGACGGCGGGCGGCCCAAGTCCAGCATGTCTCATCATTTTCGGGTGCTGCGTGAAGCGGGGCTCGTATGGACACGCAACGAAGGTACCGTGCATATGAATGCCTTGCGTCGCGCAGAGCTCGGCGAACGGTTTCCCGGGCTGCTCGAAGCGGTGCTTTGCGCCCATGGAGAAAAACCGGGCGGGAAATCGGATTGATTCCGCCGCGCTCGATGCGCGGGTTGGTTGGCCACTATAGTCCTGCAGTCCGGCGAGGCGGGCATCCGCATAGTCGTCTGATCTGTCAGCTGATCTCAATGGACGCAGAGAGGGAGGATGCCGGCTCGGCCCAATCAATTACTTTACATAATATACATTATGCGTCATTTAAGCCGTGCCAAGAGTGGCAGTGCATGAAAACACGAGGGGCCGTCCGGCCGTCCTCTGATTCAGCCGCATTGCGCGGATCTGGACACAACGTCTTTTACAGCCGCTGCGGCTGCTCGAATCTTATCTTATCGGGGGTGATCGGCAAGTCATAAAAACGGGACCCGGTCGCCTGGGCAATGGCATTGGCCAAGGCCGCGGCGGCCGGGCCTTGTGCGGCCTCTCCGGTGCCCAGGAATGGCTGGCCGGGGCGGTCAACGATGTGCACCTGTACTTCGAGTGGAACTTGCGCGAATTGCAGGATAGGGTAACTGGCCCAGTCGCGGCTGAGCACCCTGGTTCGATTGAAACGCACTTCTTCGCCCAATGTCCAACTGCATGCCTGCACAATGCCCCCTTCTATCTGGTTTCGCACGCCATCGGGGTTGACGGCCTCGCCGCTATCGATCACGGCCACGGCGCGCAGAACTTGCACCCTGCCGGTGTCGCGCCGCACATCGACTTCTAGGGCCATGGCGGCGTAGCCGGCCTGGTTCTTGTAACGGGCAAAGGCAAAGCCGGCCCCCCTTCCCTGCTGCGGCCGATGTTTTTTCCATTGGAACTTTTCCGCGGCAATGCGAATTACCGCTTGGGCACGGGGATCGTCCATGTGCTTGAGCCGAAAGGCAACCGGATCTTGGCCGGCTTCGTAGGCAAGGTGTTCCATGAAGCTTTCGATCGCAAACACATTGTGATAGGCGCCCAGTGAGCGCAGGGCCGAGACGCGCAGGGGCGCCTCTGGCAGAAAATGGTACAGAATTCGGGCGTTCGCAAACGTGTAAAGAGGAATCGCATTACGATCGCCGCCGCCATCGGGCAATGGCAGCTGTGTGGCCGGCGGCGGAGTGAAGGGGCGGCCCAGATGGGTGGCAGGCAAGAGATTGCCTGCCTTGCCGGGTCGAGTGGAATGCGTATGACTCCAGACTTCGTACTGCCATTGAGAAATGCGCCCCGAATCGTCCAGACTGGCGCCGACCTTGCTCACCATGGCGGAACCGAAGGGTTCCCATCCATGCTCGTCTTCGCGCATCCATTGCACGCGTACCGGTCGTCCGGGCATCGCGCGGGCCATGAGCGCCGCGTCGGCAGCGACATCGTCTGCAGCGTTATGGCCATAGCAGCCAGATCCTTCCATATGCAGGCAGTGGACATTTTCGCTTTTTACATCCAGCATTTCGGCCAGTGCGCCGCGCAAGGGATAGACCCCCTGGCTGTGTGTCCACACCGTATATTTACCACCGACCAGTTGTGCCACGGCACACGATGGGCCGATGGAGGCGTGCATCTGGAACGAGCGGCGAAAGGTTGCGGACAGGGCGCGGGTTTTGCCGGCGCTCACATTGCCGCGCTCTAGGTCCACGCTGTCTTTGGGCGGCATGGCCTGCATGGCTTCATGCAGGTCGGCCTGAGCCGGCAAAGTTTCAGGCTCATTCCACTTGGCCTCTTGCGCGAGGTGTTTCATGGCAACGACAGCTTGATATTCTCGTTCGGCGATCACACCGATGAAGTTTCCGTCGCGGACAATTTTAAGAACGCCCGCCGAATTTTCCGCCCGGCCTGTATCGAGGCTTATGAGCGTGGCGCCGGGGCTTGGCGGACGGACAATGCGCGCATGCACCATGCCCTCAGGCCGAAAGTCTTGGACGTATGCATGCCCGCCTGTCACTTTCGCCGGAATGTCGACTCTCCGCATGGATTGGCCCATGACCTTGCGCTTTTCGAACTCGCGCAGTATCGACTCGGGTTGCGCCTTCACATGCAGTATCTGGCGGGAAACCAGCTCGCCATAGCTGACCGATTTCCCGTCCGTCGCCTTGACGGCGCCGTCATCTACTTCGAGCCGCTCTGCCGGCACGCCAAGGCGTTGTGCGGCAAGCTCCATCAACAGGACGCGCACCTGGGCGGCGGCATTGCGGATCGCTGTGCCGCTATGTTGCATGGAGTGGCTGCCTGCGGTGTAGCCTTCATTCGGCGTACGCTCCGTGTCTGCCGTGACAAGGGTAATGCGTGCGGGCGCGACGACAAGCTCCTCGGCCGCGACCTGGATAAGGGCCGTCTTGATACCTTGGCCCAGTTCCGCCTTGCCGGTAAAGACGGTTACCCCGCCTTTGGCATCGATTTGTATCCACGCATCTAGCATGGGTTCTTCCTTGAGGCTTCCAGGCAGTGCAGGCTCATTGTTTTTGGGATCGGTATCATTTTTCTGGGCGGCCAACGCGTAAGGCCTGAGCGTAAAACCCATGATGAGTGCGCCGCCGCGGGCCAAGAACTGACGACGCGCCGTGTTTTCCAGTTCGGGGCCGTTCATCTGGAAACTCCCGCCGATGTTTGGCCCGAGGAGTTTCGGGCCGCCGACATATCGGTCGCTGTGCCAACACCTTTTTTTGCAGCCGGTGCCTGGCGGGTGTCCAGCGCACGATGCACCGCTCTCAGTATCCGCATGTGCGTACCGCAGCGGCAAAGATTTCCCTTCAGGTGCCGGCGTATTTCGGCGTCGTCGGGAGCGGGTTTCCGTTCGAGCAGAACCTGCGCCCGCATGATCATGCCGGCGATGCAATAGCCGCATTGAGCGGCCTGCTCTTCAATGAACGCTTGTTGCAGCACCCCGGGCCGATCCGCCGTACCCAGCCCTTCCACCGTTGTCACGGGCCGGCCTGCGACGATCGATATCGGCATCAGACAGGAGTAGACCGCTTTGTCTCCGACCATAACTGTGCAGGCACCGCATTGCCCCAATCCGCAGCCGAATTTTGCCCCGTTCAGAGCCAGATGGTCGCGCAATACGTACAGCAGAGGCGTGTCCGGCTCCGCTTCGACAATGTGGGATTGCCCATTGACATTGATTTTGTGAGTCGTCATGGAGACTTGACCTCCTGGATGGTGGCCGCCACATCAGGCCACGGCGGCGCGTCGGCGGCGTAACGGCGCAAATAGGCGACGAGCGCAGTCAGTTGTTCATCGGTAAGCATGTCGGCGAAGGCCGGCATGGTCCTGCCCGCTTGCCCCACAGGAGAGACCACCCCATCGCGGATAATGTGGATCAGATTTCGAGCGTCGGGGTCGTACACTGCAATGGCAAGAGGCATGGGCAACGCACCGCCCGATGATATTTGCCGCCCCTGGTCGTGACAGCGCGCACAAGTATCGGCGTATACCGAGGCCCCAAGCCTCATCATCGCTTCGTCTTCTGCGGCACCTGCTTCGGGGCTGGACCGGACTTCAGGCAGCGAACCCCGGGCGGCGCGTTTCTTGGCCTCTTCGGCCCGGCGTTGCTGAACCCCCTGCCCTTGTGCAAGATAGGACATCACGTAGACCGCCATGGCATGCCGATCTTTTTCATCGGCGTCCTTCAGTGTGGCAACGACTTGCTGCATCGGGCCTGCGGCGATGGCATGATTTGGCGCCAGCCCGGTGCGCAGGTAGGCCGTCAGCTCTTCGGTCGTCCATGGGTGGGGTGATGGCGAATTGGCGTCAAGGGCCGGCACGTACCATCCTTCGGCTTCGCCGCCGCCGAAATATTGCTTTTTGTCCTCGGCGCCGAGCGCATTGCGGGGCGTATGGCAGGCACTACAGTGGCCCAGCGAACGGACCAGATAGGCGCCCCGGTTCCAGTCGATGCTCTGCGCCGGGTCCGGCACGAAGCGTTCATCGTCCAGGTACAGCAGTTTCCACCCCGCCAGCAGCGGGCGAAAGCCGAGCGGAAAAATCAGCCTGTTGGACCGCTTCCGTGCCGCGACGGGTTCCCTCGTCATGAAGTATGCATACAGGGCATGCAGGTCATCGTCGGACAACTGAGTAAAATGATCATATGGAAACGCCGGGTAGAGATGGCTGCCCTCGCGTGACACGCCCTGCCGCATGGCGCGGTTAAAAGCCGCCTGGGACCATGTTCCGATGCCTGTGTCGGGATCCGGCGTGATGTTGGTGCTGTATACCGTGCCAAAAGGCGTTGGCATGGCAACGCCGCCCGAATACACCGGGCCGGCGTTTACGGTATGGCAGGAATAACAATTACCGACGGCAGCCAGTTTGGCGCCCCTTTCCACCAGCCGGGCATCGAATGAATCGGGGAGAGGCGGTGTAACGGGCTCAATGCTGGGGCGCCATGAAAAAATGGCAAAGACGGCAATAATCGTCAGCAATGCGACGATTACAAGCGCACGCCAGCGAAACGTTTTGCGCACTGCCCTACGCGCCATGGATTTCATACATGCATCACCTCGCCGTTCGGAAATATTCCTGCCGGAGCTACCTGAGCCTGCCAGCACATGACGTACCCACAGCTTCGAAATTCAACTCGATTTATTGCCTGGTTCTCGAATCCGTTCGCCGTATGTGTCGTTGCCGCAATGCGGGCACTTTGGAATCTTGTGCCCGCCCGTAACGTGGGTGGTTTGGTGGCACTTTTCACATCGAAAGTCGCCCGTCTTTTCTGCTTTCTCGCCTGCGTGCGCGGTCATCATGGCTCCCAATAAAGAATCGCAGGACTACGGAAGCAGCAAGGCGCGTACCATGCCGGACAGCCCCAGCCGCCTGCACCCGGCAGCCGAACACCAAGCCGTCCAACTCGCCCCATGTCGGCCTAGAAATTTTCCGCCACCGCGCCGGGAACACTGCAAACATTGTCATTTGCAACACAGGATGGCAAATGCAACGGCTTTATCCTATAGTAAAACCACTATGGCCTCCGGGATATCCCGGAGGCCATGGCCGTCCCATCCAACAGGAGAACACAATGAGCGACTCCCCCAAGAAATCTGCCGCCGCGTCCACCACCGGCGCCGGGGCGCCGGCCCCCAGCGACCGCAACTCGCTTACCGTGGGTCCCGATGGCCCCATACTGCTTCACGACGTGCACTTCCTGGAGCAGATGGCGCATTTCAACCGCGAGAAAGTCCCCGAGCGCCAGCCCCATGCAAAAGGCTCGGGGGCCTTCGGCGTGTTCGAGGCCACGCACGACGTCTCGGCCTACACCAAGGCCGCCCTGTTCCAGAAAGGCTGTAAGACCGAAATGCTGGCGCGGTTCTCCACCGTGGCCGGCGAGGCGGGCAGCCCCGACACCTGGCGCGACGTGCGCGGCTTCTCGCTCAAGTTCTACACCATCGAAGGCAACTACGACCTGGTCGGCAACAACACGCCGGTCTTCTTCGTGCGTGATCCCATGAAGTTCCCCCATTTCATCCGCAGCCAGAAGCGGCTGCCGGATTCAGGCCTGCGCGACAACCACATGCAGTGGGACTTCTGGACCAACAATCCCGAGACCGCCCACCAGGTCACCTACCTGATGGGCGAGCGCGGCCTGCCCCGCAGCTGGCGCCACATGAACGGCTACGGCTCGCATACTTATATGTGGGTCAACGCCAAGGGCGAGAAGTTCTGGGTCAAGTACCACTTCCACAGCAATCAGGGCATGGCTTTCTTCAGCAACGCAGAGGCCGCGGCCATGGCGGGCGCCGATGCCGACTTCCACCGCCGCGACCTGTTCGAGGCCATCGCGCGCGGCGAGCATCCCTCCTGGAAACTGTCGGTGCAGGTGATGCCTTACGCCGAGGCCAAGGACTACCGCTACAACCCTTTCGACCTGACCAAGACCTGGTCGCACAAGGACTATCCGCTGATTCCCGTGGGCACCATGACGCTGAACCGCAACCCCGAGAATTTCTTCGCCCAGATCGAGCAGGCGGCCTTCTCGCCCGGCAATACCGTGCCCGGCATAGGCCTGTCGCCCGACAAGATGCTGCTGGGACGCGCCTTCGCCTACAACGACGCGCAGCGCAACCGCATCGGCACGAACTTCCATCAACTGCCCGTAAACCGGCCCAAGGTGCCCGTGAACAGCTATATGTTCGATGGCCAGATGGCCTATGAGCACAGCGGCAACGCGCCCGTGTATGCGCCCAACAGCGGCGGGCGCGCCTGGGCGGACGACACCGGCCCCATGCCGGACGGCTGGGAGTCGGACGGCGACATGGTGCGCAGCGCCTATACCCTGCACGCCGAGGATGACGACTTCACCCAGCCCGGCATACTGGTGCGCGAAGTCTTCAACGACGACCAGCGCGCCAAGCTGGTGGACCAGGTGTCCGGCAGCCTGCTGGGCGGCGTGCGCAGCCCGGTGCTGGAGCGCGCCTTTGAGTACTGGAAAAACATCGACCCGGATGTGGGCCGGCGCATCGAGGAAAAAGTCCGCGCCGGCAAGGACACCAAGCTTGCCGAAGGAATGGGCGAGGCTTGAGCGCCGGAACGGCGGGCATGGATGCCTGCGCGCCCGCCCCCAGCCCCAGTGCCCTGCGGCCGATCCAGGGCCTGCCGACGCTAAGGCACGGATCGCGCCGCGGGGACCGGGTCGTCGGGCAGCGGGATGGGGTCCTCGCTGTCCGATTCCGGCAGGGCGAAGCGCCCCGCCCGCCAGTCGGCCTTGGCCTGCTCGATGCGCTCTTTGCGCGAGGACACGAAGTTCCACCATATGTGGCGCGGCCCCAGGGGTTCGCCGCCCAGCAGCATCAGGCGCGATGCCTGCAAAGCCTTGATGGCCGGCAAGGCGCCGGCGCCGAACACCAGCATCTGGCCGGGCAGGTAGCGCCGGCCCTCGGCCAGGAGCTCGCCGCTTGCCACATACACCGCGCGCTCGGGATAGCCGTCCGGCAGCGGCACGTTCGAGCCCGCATCGGCCTGGAGGTCCACATAGAACAGGGGCGACAGCACCTTGGCCGGGCTGGTCCGGCCGAATGCGCTGCCGGCGACGATGCGCGCACACAAGCCCGCATCCTCCAGCATGGGCAGACAGGACGCTTCATAGTGATCGAAGGCCGGGGCGTCTTCTTCGCGCTGTTCCGGCACGGCCACCCATGACTGGATGCCGTCCACGCGTCCGCCGGACTGCCGCATGGGATCGAAGCGCTCGGAATGGCTGATGCCCGCGCCGGCCGTCATCCAGTTCAGTGCGCCCGGCAGGATGTCCTGCTCCACGCCCAGGCTGTCGCGGTGCGTCAGGCTGCCGTCAAACAGATAGGTTACCGTCGACAGGCCGATATGCGGGTGAGGCCGCACATCGGTGCCGCGCGGCACCGGCGCCGCCAGCTCGTGTGGCCCCATGCGGTCGAAGAAAATAAAAGGCCCCACCATGCGGCGCTTGCGGAAAGGCAGGACGCGCCCCACCACGAAGCCGCCGCCCAGATCGTGGGGACGTGTGTCGATGACGATTTCCGGCATGGCGCCTCCTGCGGATGGGAAGTCCTGTACGCTGACAGTGTACAAATTTATCCGGCCGGGCCCTGTTCCGGGCTTACCCTCACTTACCCCTATATGAAACAGCGTTCCGTTTTGATAAATTCCCTTGCCATTCCCTGAACTAATCGAGCCGCCGAGGCTCCAACTTGTGACTTTTTCCTTCCCGCCCCGCCGCGCCATGCCCCCACACGCACCGCCCTCCTCCCCCTACCGTCCGGCGCACAAGGCCGGCCTGGCGCTGGCCGCCGCGCTGGCCGTCGGCCTGGCCCTGGGCGCCTGCTCGCGCAGCGATGCTCCCGGCATGAAACTGGCTTCTTCGTCCTCCGAACCGGCGGACGTGGGCACATATACCGTCAAGCCCGAGCGCGTTGCCTTCGACACGGAGCTGCCCGGACGCACGGTGTCCCCGCTGGTCGCCGAGATCCGGCCGCAGGTGGGCGGCATCGTCCAGCAGCGCCTGTTCACGGAAGGCGGCGAGGTCAAGGCCGGGCAGGTACTGTACCAACTGGATCCGGCCCCCCTGAAAGCCGCGCATGCCAGCGCCCTGGCCAGCGTGCGCAAGGCCGAGTCCACGCTTGCCATCGCGCGCACCGAGGCGCGGCGCAACGCCGAACTGGTCAAGATCGACGCCATCAGCCGGCAGATCAACGAGCAATCGCAGGCGGCGGCCAGACAGGCCGAGGCGGACCTGGCCGTGGCACGCGCCGCCGAACAGACGGCGCGCATCAACCTGGACTACACGCGCATCGTCTCGCCCATAGACGGCTGGGCCGGCCTGTCCACCGTCACGCCCGGCGCTCTCGTGACGGCCAACCAGGCCCAGGCGCTGACCTCGGTGCAGCAGCTGGATCCCATCTATGTGCAGGTGACGCAGTCCAGCAGCGAGATGCTGCGCCTGCGGCGCGAGTTCGCCAGCCAGGAGCCGCGCGGCGATGCCGTCCAGGCTGCGCCCGTCAAGCTGCTGCTGGAGGACGGCAGCGTCTACCAGCACGAAGGACGGCTCAACTTCAGCGGCGTCACGGTCGAGCCCGGCACCGGCACGGTCACCCTGCGCGCCGAAGTGCCCAACCCCGAGCGCATTCTCATGCCGGGCATGTATGTGCGCGCCGTGCTCGAACAGGGCGTGGACAGCGCCGCCCTGCTGGTGCCGCAGCAGGCGGTGACGCGCGCGCCCGACGGCAGCGCCTCGACCCTGGTCGTGGGCCCGGACGACAAGGTGGCCAAGCGGTCCATCGAAGTGGGCCGCGCCGTCACCGACCGCTGGCAGGTCCTGAGCGGCCTGTCGGCCGGCGACCGCGTGCTGGTGGAAGGCTCGCAGCACGTGCGCGTGGGCGACGTGGTGCGAGCCGTGGAAATCGGCGCCTCCCGCCAGGCCGAGGGTTAGCATGGCCCGTTTCTTCATCGACCGGCCCATCTTCGCCTGGGTCGTGTCCATCGTCATCATGCTCGCGGGGCTGCTGTCCCTGCACACCCTGCCGCTGGAGCAATACCCCGACATCGCGCCCCCGCGCGTCTCCATCACTGCCAACTACACCGGCGCCTCGGCCAAGACGGTCGAGGACTCCGTCACCCAGGTGATCGAGCAGGAGCTCAAAGGGCTGGACAACCTGCTGTACATGGAAAGCACCAGCAATGCATCGGGCCGCGCCCGCATCATGCTGACCTTCGATGCGGGCACCGACATCGACGTGGCGCAGATGCAGGTGCAGAACCGCCTGCAGCAGGCCATGTCGCGGCTGCCGCAGCAGGTGCAGAGCCGGGGCGTCACCGTCACCAAGGGCGGCAACGACTTCCTGATGATTGTTTCCATGTATTCGGACGACGACAGTGTGTCGGCGGTCGACGTGGGCGACTACATCACCAGCAACCTGGTGGACGTCATCAGCCGCCTGGACGGCGTGGGCGAGGTGCAGACACTGGGCACGGGCTATGCGATGCGCATCTGGCTGGACCCGGACAGGCTGCGCAAGTACGCGCTGATGCCGTCCGACGTGCGCAGCGCCCTGGAAGCCCAGAACGCCCAGATTTCGGCCGGCCAGCTGGGCGCGCTGCCCGCCGTCCAGGGGCAGCAGCTGAATGCCACTATCACCGCGCGCAGCATGCTGCAGACCGAAGAACAGTTCCGCGACATCGTGCTGCGCGCCACGCCCGACGGCGCCGTCGTGCGGCTGGGCGACGTGGCGCGGGTGGAGTTGGGCGCCGAAAACCTGACGGTACGCTCGCTGCTGGGCGGCCGTCCGGGCGCGGGCATGGGCATCGTCATGGCCGACGGGGCCAACGCGGTGCAGGTGGCCCAAGAAGTGAACGCCAAGGTGGCCGAACTGCAGCCCTTCTTCCCCCACAACCTGCAGACTTACGTCAGCTACGACACGACGCCCTTCATCAGCGCCTCGATAGACGAGGTCATGAAAGCCCTGCTCGAAGCCGTGGTATTGGTGGTGCTGGTCATCTTCCTTTTCCTGCAGAATTTCCGCGCCACGCTGATCCCGTCCATCGCCGTGCCCGTGGTGCTGCTGGGCACCTTCGGCGTGCTCGCCGCGGCCGGCTATTCCATCAATACGCTGACCATGTTCGGCATCGTGCTGGCCATCGGCCTGCTGGTGGACGATGCCATCGTGGTGGTCGAGAACGTCGAGCGCGTGATGCACGAAGAGGGCCTTTCTCCCAAAGAGGCGACGCGCAAGTCCATGGCCGAGATCACGCCGGCCCTGGTGGGCATCGCGCTGGTGCTGTCGGCCGTATTCGTCCCCATGGCGCTGTTCGGCGGCTCCACGGGCGTCATTTACCGCCAGTTCTCCATCACCATCGTGTCCGCCATGGCGCTGTCGGTGCTGGTGGCCCTGACACTGACCCCCGCCCTGTGCGCCAGCCTGCTGCGGCCGCCGCGGCACCGCGAGACGCCGCGCAAAGGCCTGGCCGGACTGGCGGACCGCTTTTTCGCCGGCTTCAACCGCCGCTTCGACAGCGCCTCGCAGCGCTATGAAACCGCCGTGGGCGGCATCGTGCGCCGCCGCAAGCGCGGCCTGCTGCTGTATCTCATGATATGCGCCGTCATGGCGTTTCTTTTCATGCGGCTGCCCACCGCATTTCTCCCTTCCGAAGACCAGGGCGCGCTGACGGTGCAGATCACGCTGCCCCCGGCCGCCACCAATACGCGCCTGCAGCCCGTGGTGCGCGAAATGCAGGAGTACTTCCTCAAGCAGCCCGACGTGGTCAGCATCAACGTGGTCACCGGGCGCAACGGCGACCAGAGCTCCGCGCGCGCCTACGTCAAGCTGCGCCCCTGGGCCGAGCGGCCCGCCGCCAGCCAGGCGGCGTCCGCCATCGCCCGGCGCGCCACCCGCGACCTGGCGCATATCCGGGATGCGAAAATCGTCGTCACCCGCCCCCCCACAGTGCGGGGCATGGGCGCCAACGCAGGGTTCAACTTCCACCTGCAGGATCTCAACGGCCTGGGCCACGAGGCGTTGATGCGGGCGCGCGACCTCGCCCAGCGCCTGCTGGAGCAGCGCCCCGAGGTGGTCGATGTGCGCACCGACAACCTGGACGATACGCCGCAGTTCACCGTCGACATCGACGATGCCCGCGCCGGGGCGCTTAGCCTGTCCACCAGCGCCATCGACAGCACTCTGTCCAGCGCCATGGGCGGCACCTACGTCAACGACTTCCTGAACAACGGCCGCGTCAAGCGCGTCTACGTGCAGGGCGATGCCCCTTTCCGCATGCTGCCGGACGACATCAACCGCTGGAGCGTGCGCAACGAACTGGGCCAGATGGTGCCCTTCTCTTCTTTCTCCAGCACGCGCTGGACCTATGGCTCGCCGGAGCTGGTGCGCTACAACGGCAGCCCCAGCTACGACTTCGAGGGCGATGCGGCGCCCGGGGTAAGTTCGGGGGACGCCATGGCCGCGGTCGAGGACGTCATGCGCCAGATGCCGCCCGGCATAGGCTACGAATGGACCGGCGCTTCGCTGCAGGAACGCATCTCGGGCGCGCAAGCGCCGCTGTTGTACGCCATATCCATTCTTTTCGTCTTCCTGTGCCTGGCCGCACTGTACGAAAGCTGGTCCGTGCCTTTCTCGGTCATCCTGGTGGTGCCGCTGGGCATCGTCGGCGCCCTGCTCTTCACCGGCATGCGGGGCCTGAACAACGACGTGTTCTTCCAGGTGGGGCTGCTGACCACGGTGGGGCTGTCGTGCAAGAACGCCATCCTCATCGTGGAGTTCGCCAGGCAGCTGCAGGAACGCGGACATGGCCTCATCCAGGCCACCTTGACCGCCGTGCGCCAGCGCCTGCGCCCCATCCTGATGACCTCGCTGGCCTTCGGCTTCGGCGTGCTGCCGCTGGCCATCGGCGCCGGCGCGGGCGCGGGCGGACGGCATGCCATCGGCACCGCCGTGCTGGGAGGCATGGTGGTGGGAACGGCGCTGGGCATTTTCTTCGTGCCGCTGTTCTTCGTCGCCATACGCGGCCTGCTGTCACGCCGCCGCGCGCCGCCGGACGCCGCGGCCGCCCCGGAAGGAGACACGCCATGAAGCGCCCCGTCCTTCCGGCCGGCTTGCCGTTCCGGGCCGCATGGCTGCTGGCCCTCGCGCCGGCCGCGCTGCTGGCCGGCTGCGTCAACCTTGCGCCCGGCTACGCAAGGCCCCGGGCTCCCGTTCCCGAGCAGTGGCCCGACGCCGGCGCCGTCCATCATGCTTCGGCACAAGCCCCCGCCCTGCCCACCGCCGACTGGCGTCCTTTCTTCCTGGACGAGCGCCTGCGACGCATCGTGGCACTGGCGCTGGACAACAATCGCGACCTTCGCGTGGCGGCCCTGAACATCGAGCGGGCGCGGGCCCAGTACGGCATCGCGCGCGCGCCCGCCCTGCCGGCCGTCGGCGTGGACGGCCAGGCCAGCCGCAGCCGCACGCCGGCCAGCGTGTCCTCCAGCGGCCAGGCGCGCCTCACGCAGGAATACAGCGTCGAGCTGGGCCTGGCCAGCTACGAGCTGGACCTGTTCGGCCGGGTGCGCAATCTGGGCCAGTCGGCGCTGGAAAATTATTTCGCCGCCCAGGAAGCCCGGCGCAGCGCGCAGATCAGCCTGGTCGCCCAGGTGGCGTCGGCATGGCTGCAGCTGGCGGCCGACCAGCAGCGCCTGCGGCTGGCGGGCGACACCCTGGCCAGCCAGGAAAAGTCCTACGACCTGATCCGGCGCAGCCACAGCCTGGGAGCCCAGTCGGGACTGGCGCTGGCCCAGGCGCAGACCACGGTGGACAATGCCCGGGCCGAGGCCGCGGCCTACGAAAGTCAGGTCCGCCAGGACCTGAACGCGCTGCGGCTGCTGGTGGGCGCGACGCCGCCCGCCGACATGCTGCCGGATCCCGCAGCCCCGCGGGAGGATGCGCCGGCGGCCCGCCTGGTCGAGCCGCCCGCCGGCCTGCCTTCGACCATCCTGCAGCAGCGTCCAGACGTGCTGGCGGCCGAACATGCCTTGCGCGCCAGTCATGCCGACATCGGCGCGGCGCGCGCCGCCTTCTATCCGCGCATCGCCCTGACCGGCGCCGCCGGCACTGCAAGCAGCACGCTGTCGGGCCTGTTCGAAAGCGGCAGCGGCGCGTGGAGCTTCGGGCCTTCCATCAGCCTGCCCATCTTCGACGGCGGGGCCAACCGGGCCAATCTTCGCGCCGCCGAAGTGCAGCGCCGGATACAGCTGGCCAACTACGAAAAGACGCTGCAGACGGCCTTCCGCGAGGTGGCCGACGCGCTGGCCGTGCGGGCCACGCTGGCGCGCCGGCTGCAGGCGCAGGAGTCATTGTTGCGCGCCGCGGCGCGCAGCTTCGAGCTTTCCCAGGCCTTGTTCAACAACGGAGGCGGCAGCGGCTACCTGGAAGTGCTGGACGCGCAGCGTTCTCTGTATGCCGCCCGGCAATCGCTGATAGACCTGCGCCTGCAGGAGCAGGCCAACCGGCTGGAGCTGTTCAAGGCGCTGGGCGGCGGCTGGGCATCCGGGCAAGACCGGGACGGCCAGGATGACCAGGGCGGACCCGCGGGCACCGGCAACGGCTGAGGGGCGCAGGCCGGCCCCGCAAAAGGCCGCGCCGGCCCGTAATGGCTGCGGCCAGGGCCTTTTTTTCCCGGAAGGGGCGACCGTGCCGGCCGGCCTTGGGCGGGCAAACCAGGCTAGGCGCCGTCGGGGCGCGCCTGGCCCAGCACGCGCAGTACGTTGGCGCCGGTGCGCTCGATGTGGCCGCGCAGCAGGCGGCAGGCATCGTCGGCGCGGCGCTCCAGCGTGGCCTGGCAGATGTCCTCGTGCTCTTGGCGCACGTCCCGGTCTATGGGGTTGTCGGTCAGGAAAATGCGCCGGTAGCGGTCGTTCAGGTCGTGCAGCGTCGCGCAAAAATGCAGCAGCAGCGGCATGCCGCAGGCCGATATCAGTTTGCGGTGAAAGGCGCAATGAAGCTGTTCCCATTGGCTGACGCCCTGGGCGTCGACCTGGCCGCGCTCGAGCTTGTTCAGGCGGTGCAACGCCGCCACCACCTCGCCTTCCCAGGCGTCGTCCCCGCGCTGTATGGCCTCGCGCAGCGCGAAGCTTTCGAACTCTGTGCGCAGGCGTATGACTTCGTCCAGATTGCTTTGGGAAACCGGGACCACGCGATAGCCGCGCTGGTCTTCGGCGGCGACGAAGCCTTCGGCGCAAAGGCGCGACAGCGCCTCGCGCAGGGGACTGAGGCTGACGCCGAACGAGGCGCGCAGTTCATCCAGCCGCAGCTTGGCGCCGGGCTCGAACTGGCCGCTGGCGATGCGTTCGCGCAGCAGCGAGGCGATATGGCTGGCAAGCGTGGGCGATGAAACCGATTTGGTGTCTTGCTGCATGGAAAACCCTGAAGAATCGAGCTTGACAGCAATTATAAACCCACCTACATTAAATCGATATTATTTTATTAATCGAAATTTAAATGGATAGTCGATGGGAATCCAGGATACCGACCGCACGCTTCCTTCCAACCGGATGGTCTTCGAGCTAAGGCGGGACCCCGACAAGCATGCGCTTTTCCAGCGCGACATGGAGGCCGCCATGGATTACTACAAACTCACCGAGCCCGAACGCCGGGCCTGGCGCGGCATGGATATCGCCGCGCTGGGCGGCATGGGCGTGCATCCCTATTTCCTGCCGCAGATCAGCCGCCTGTTCAAAGGCGGCGGATACAACCACAACGACAGCGACGCCGCGCGCTTGTATGCCGACAAAATGGGCATCGGGCAAGGGGGACGCTGACATGGCCAGACTTGTCGCCGCGCTGGGCGTCGCCCATGCCCCCGGGGTAACGGGCTGGATAGACCGCGCCCCGCCCGAACAGCAGCAGGCCGTGCTGGACGGCTATGCCGAATTCCGCCGCCTGATGGAAACCCTGAAGCCCGACGTCGTCATCGGCGTGGCCAATGACCATCTGCTCAATTTTTCCATGGACAATGTGCCGGACTTCTGCGTGGGCCTGGGCGACCAATGGCAGGGGCCCGCGCCGTGGTTCCGGGATTGGCTCAATGTGCCCGACTATCGCATATCGGGCCATCGCGAGCTGGGCCGGGCCCTGGTGCGCGAATCGGCCCGGGCGGGCATCAACCATGCCTTCGCCGAGGAATTGCTGTTCGACGACAACTGGTCGGTGCCGCTGAAATTCCTGTTCCCCGACTACGGCCCGCGCTTCGTTCCCATCCACATGAACTGCATCGTGCCGCCCATGCCCGATGCCGCCCGATGCCTGCGGGTGGGCGCCGCCATCGCACGCATCGTGGCCGGATTCCCCTCGGACGAGACAGTCGTCCTGATGACCACCGGCGGCCTGTCGCACGACCCCGGCGGACAGGACTACTTCACCGTGCACGAACAGTTCGACCGCTGGTTCATGGCGCTGCTGGAACGCGGCGACCTGGGCGAAGTGGAGCGCGAAGTCACGTTCGAGAAACTGCTTACCGGCGGCGACGGCGGCGCCGGCGAACTGCTGGCCTGGCTGGTGGCGCTGGGGGCCGCTGCCGAAACCGGGAACCCGCGGGCGCGCAGCGTGTTCTATGTGCCGTCGGTGCCCATGCGCTGCGGCATGGGCGGGTCCTACTGGGACCTGACGCAGGCCAGGCCATGAGGGCATTCCAATGACCCCTCCCAATGCCAACTCGCCCTGCCCGCTCGGCGAAGCTCTGCGGCGCGAGTCCAGCGCACTGCTGATCATCGACATGCAGAACGACTTCTGCGCGCCGGGCGGCTACATCGACACGGTCATGGGCAAGGACGTCGGCACGGCTCAGGCCATATGCGGCACCGTGACGCGGCTGCTGCGGGCCGCCCGGGCCGGCAATGTGCCGGTCGTGTGGATCAGGGCCGACTACTCCACCCAGCGCATACCCGCCTCGATGCGGCGCAAGCAGCAGCAGCGCGGCATCACCGCCGTCTGCTGCGAACCCGGAACCTGGGGCGCCGACTGGTTCTGCGTGCGGCCCCGGGACGGCGAGCCCGTCATCACCAAGCACACCTACAGCGGTTTTGCCAACACGCAGCTGCACGCGCTGCTGCGCGCGCGCGACATCGGCACGCTGGTGCTGGCCGGGGTGCAGACGCAGGTGTGCGTGGAATCCACGGCGCGCGACGCCCACTCCCTGGGCTACACCTGCGTGGTGCCGCGCGACGCCGTCGCCTCGCATACGCCGGCCCTGCACGACGCCAGCCTCATGAACATGCAGTTCCTGCTCGGCGACGTCTGCGCGGCCGACGACGTGCTGGACGCCTGGTCGTCCCCCTGCCTGTCCTCACTGTCCAACTGAAAGAGCTCAGCCATGCTACCCAAACGCATCAATGTCGACATCGTCCGCGAACAGATAGGCGCCTATGGCGACACCCGCGACACCATAGAAGAACGCGGCCGCATCTATGAAGACCTGCTGGGCTTCGTGCCGCCCCGCATCGAAGCCCGGCTGAATGTCACCGGCGCGCTGGACCCCAAGATGGTCGAGCTGCAGGAACAGATGCGCGAACACGGCATGTATCCGAAAAGCTTCGACGTCAAGACGGCGCAGTTGATGCTGTTCGGCATGCTGCTCATTACCCTCAGCGACGCCGCCATCCTGCACGGCATCGCCGCCCGGCGGGCCGGCGCCACATGGCAGGAGATGCAGGACGTGGTCAACCTGTGCTTTCTGTTCCGAGGCCTGTCGGCTGCCAACCGCGGCGCCGAAATCCTGGCCAATATCGCCGAGCGCGAGGCTGCCGAGCCGGCCGGCGCCTGAAGCATCCGGCGCGGGCGGCCCGGGTTGCGCGCATTTTCCGGAAGCGGCATGGAGTCTCCTGGTATTTGGCGAACAGAACAGGCGGCAAAACTGGTGCCGCCTGCGCTATGATGAAAGCCGCCATTTCGCCGGGAGACTGCGATGAGACACTATTTGCGTTCCACATTTGCCGCGGGCGCCCTGTTCGCGGGCGCGCTGTTTCTGGCGGCGCCAAGCCATGCCGCCCTGAAGCCGGGACAACGGGCGCCGGACTTCGCGCTTCAGGCCACACTGGGCGGCCAGGCATTCGATTTTTCTTTGCAGGAAGCCCTGAAGAAAGGCCCCGTGGTGCTGTATTTCTACCCCGCCGCCTTCACCAAGGGCTGCACCATCGAGGCGCATGATTTCGCCGAGGCCGTCGACGACTATGCGCAATACGGCGCGACCGTGCTGGGCGTATCGGCCGACAAGCTGGAAACGCTGAAGGAATTCTCCGTAAGCGCCTGCCGCAGCAAGTTCGCCGTCGGCGCGGACCCGCAGGCCGGCGTCATCGCCGCCTACGATGCCGCCATGGCCTACAAGCCCGGCATGGCGGCGCGGATTTCATATGTAATCACACCTGACGGCAAGATCTACTACGAATACAGCAGCCCCAATCCCGACGGACATGTCGCCAACACCTTGTCCGCCGTCAAGAAATGGGCGTCGGAACATCGCCCCGCCGCGGGCCGGCCCTGACCCGCCGGCCCCGCCAGGAGACATCCCCATGATGACGATAAGGTATTCCAAAGTCCTGCTGGTCTGCGCCATTGCCCTGTTCGCCTCGCTGGTGGCCTTCGGCAATATTACCGACTACGGCAGCAATTTCGCCTTTGTGCGCCACGTGCTGCTCATGGACACTATCTTTCCGACTGCCACCATCAAATACCGCGCCATCGACTCGGTGTTCCTGCATCACGCGGCCTACGTGCTCATCATTGCGCTGGAAACCCTGACCGCCCTGCTGTGCTGGGCAGGCGCCTATCGGCTGGCTTCCCGGGCCCGGGCGCCGGCGCGCCAGTTCAACCGCGCCAAAGGCCTGGCCGTGGCGGGGCTCACCCTGGGGTTTCTGGTATGGCAGGTCGGCTTCATGTCCGTGGGCGGCGAATGGTTCGGAATGTGGATGTCCAAGGAATGGAACGGCGTGCCCGACGCCTTCAGGTTCTTCATCACAATAGGATTGGTGCTGCTGTACCTGGTGCAGCGGGACGCCGAACTGGACGAATAGCGGCGCGGCCCCCCTGGGCGCTGCGGCATGCGCCGCGCCCAGGGCCTGCCAATGCCGCCATCGGCCTGTGCCCTATTTTCGCCTGAGCAGATTGCTCAGCAGGGCCAGCACGGCCAGGACAAGGAATATATAGAACAATACCTGCGCAATCGAGGCGGCGCCGGCGGCAATGCCCCCGAAGCCCAGCGCCGCGGCAATGATTGCGATGATGAAAAAGACGGCTGCGTAATAAAGCATGTGGACCCTCCCTGCGAGGCGGTTCAGCGATTGCGGTCAAAGAAGTCATTCACCTCTTTCTCGGCCTCCTCCCGCGACCGGCCGTATTTTTCCTGTATCAGGCCCGCCAGGCGCTCGGCGTTGCCGTTGACCCGGGTCAGTTCGTCGTCGGTCAATTCCCCCCAGGCGGTCTTCGCCTTTCCCGCAAGCTGTTTCCATTGGCCTTCGAACGTGTCTTTATTCATGGTCTGACTCCTGATTTCGCCGCCGGGCCGCCCCATGGCAAAACGGCCCCTCAAGGGGCGGCAAGCCGCAGGCGCAGCATGGCGGCATTGGTTGAATTGGCGGGGAAGCAAGCCCCCCGCCACTGAAAGCCCGCCGGCCGCGGCGGGCGTGAACTACAGCTGCTCGCCATCCATGCGGCGGCATTGTTCGGCACAGGCGCGGCACGCCTGCGCGCAGGCCTGGCAATGCATCGCCTCATGCCTGGCGCATTCGTCGGCGCAGGCCGCGCAGATCTCGGCGCAGAACTGGCAGAGAGGCTGCGCAAATTCGCTGTCGCGCGCCATGTATGCCGCGGCAAGCCGGCATATCTGGGCGCAATCCATGTCGAGCCTGATGCAATCGGCCATCTTGTCGACGTCAGCCTCGTCCAGGCACGCCGAGGCGCAATGGTCGCAGGCCGCGGCACAGCTGTTGCAGGCAGCAATGCATTCTTCGTAGACGGGATTCTGCATGCCTTCTCCTCGTTACACCATTCAAAGATCGGCCGCCCGGACCTGGCGCCGCGGCGCGGGCCCGTGGCCGTGACAGGATTCAGCAAACGGCATGCCCGGAACTGCCGCTCCGCCGCGGCGCTGCGCTTTGCTTCGCCCCGCTTTCATTGGTAATCTGAGGGGGCGTCGCGGCCGCCGGCTGTGCCGGCGCGGCCGCCATATTCGTCGGGAGCTTGCATGAAATACATCGACTACTACCAGGTGCTTGGCGTCGCCCGCGACGCCTCCCAGGACGACATAAAAAAGGCCTACCGCAAATTGGCCCACCAATACCACCCCGACGTATCCAAGGACCCGCAAGCCGAACAGAAATTCAAAGAGGTCGCAGAGGCTTATGCCACGCTCAAGGACTCCGAAAAACGCGCCGCCTACGACGAACTGGGGCGTCATCCCCAGGGCGACGAGTTCGAACCGCCCCGCCAATGGCGGCAATATTTCCATGAAGACGCGGCCGACATGTCCGACGTCGATCTGGCCGACCTGCTGGCCGCCTTTGCCGCCGCGCAGCGCCGCGAACAGGCCTCCCGTCCGCTGCGCGGCCAGGACTTCGAGGTCTCCATGCCCGTAACGCTGGAACAGGTATACGCCGGCGCCGAGGCCGACGTCACGGTGGCCTCTCCAGAGTACGACGCCCAGGGGCTGGCCCGCCGGGTCAGCAAGACATATCGTGTGCGCATTCCCAAGGGCGCCGCCGACGGCCAGCGGCTGCGCCTGCCGGCAAAGGGCGGAGCGGGCATGAACGGCGGCAAGCCGGGCGACCTGTACGTAGTGATGAAGCTGCAGCCCCACCGCCATTTCAAGGTCAGCGGGCACGACCTGTATCTGGACCTGCCCTTGGCCCCCTGGGAGGCCGCGCTGGGCGCCGCGGTGCACATCCCCACGCTGGGCGGCCTCGTCGAAATGAACATTCCCGCCGGCACCGTCGCCGGCCGCAGGCTGCGCCTTGCCGGACGCGGCCTGCCCGATGCCGGCGGCAGGCAGGGCGACCTGTACGCCGTGGTCCACATAGATGTGCCGCGCAAGCTGACAGAGCAAGAGCGCAGCCTCTTCGAGCAACTGGCGGCAAGCTCGCGCTTCGATCCGCGCGCATCGTTTTCAGGAGATCTCTGATGGCCCTGCACATTACCGACAGCGTCTGGCTCAACACTTCGGACATCTGCTCTTTCGAGCATGTGGTGGAGGTCTCGGGGCTGAGCGCCGACGAACTGCACGAACTGGTGGAGACCGGCGTCATCGCGCCTTCCAACGATGATCCGCGCAATTATTTCTTTCACACCGAATGCATCGTCACCGCCCGGCGCGCGCGCCGCCTGCGCGACGACTTCGACCTGGACACGCATGGGCTGGCGCTGGCGCTGAGCCTGCTGCGGCGCATGGAAGACCTGGAGGCCGAGCTGGCCGAACTTCGCGTAAGGCTGCACCGTCCGCCGCCCCAGCCATAGCTAGCCCAGCGCGGTATCCAGCACCATCATCACCACGAAGCCCAATATCAGGCCGCCGGTGGCGAAAGCCTCGTGCCCCTGCCGGTGCGACTCCGGGATGATCTCGTGGCTGATCACGAAAATCATGGCGCCGGCCGCCGCGGCCAGCCCCCAAGGCAGCAGCATGGCGGACAGGCCCAGCACCGCCACCCCCAGCACGGCGGCCAGCGGCTCGATCAGGCCGGACAGTATCGCGATGCCCGCCGACAGGCCCCGGCCATAGCCGACGCCCCGCAGGGCCAGCGCCACCACCATGCCTTCCGGCAGGTCCTGGATGGAAATACCCATGGCCAGGCTGCGCGCGCCGATGGGATCCGCGCCGGCAAAAGCCACCCCTATGGCCAGCCCTTCGGGGAAGTTGTGCAGGGTGATGGCCAGCACGAACAGCCAGGCCCGCTTCATGGCGCGGGCCCGCGACCCTTCCAGGCCCTTGATGAAATGCTCATGCGGCATCAGCCGGTCGATCAGGAACAGGCAGGCCGACCCCAGCACAATGCCCAGGCCCACGATGCCGCCCGCCTCCCAGCCACCGGCGCCCTGGTCGGCCGCGGCCTTTAGCGCTGGCAGCACCAGCGAAAAAGAACTGGCCGCCAGCATGACCCCCGCCCCGAATCCCAGCATCGTGTCCAGAAAACGCTGCGAATACGGACGCGACAACAGCATGGGCAGCGTGCCCAGCGCCGTGGCCAGCGCCGCCATGGAGCCCCCCAGCAGGGCGCCCTGCATCGCCGGATCGCCCGCGCGCAGCCCATCGTAGACCTGGCGCAGCAGCACGGCCAGGCCCGCCGCCAGGATCAGGGCCCCGACGACGCGGGAGACCCGCAGGCGGGGCGAGGCCAGGTGACTGCGCGCGGTCGGGTGAGCGGGTTTGTTCATTCATGATTCCTTGCAATGTCGACAGGATCCTCGCGCAGCAGGGCCGAGAAAGCCTGCGCCGGGGGCGACAGCGGCCGCTGGCTGCGCTGCAGCCGGAACAGCGGCCGCCGGCATGCCCCCTGCCCGGTCACGGCGGCCAGCTTTCCCAGGGCAAGCAAGTCCTGCACCACCACCAGGGGCAGCAAAGCAATCCCCGCGCCATGCGCTACCGCCCTGGCGATGGCTTCGTTGCTGCCCATTTCCAGCATGTTGGCGGGCGCGATGCCGCGCTCGTGCAGCAGCCGCTGGGATACTTCGCGCGTGCCGGACCCGGGTTCACGCATCAGCCAGCGCTGCGCGCCCAGTTCTTCCGCATCCGCCTTCGCGCCCGAGGCAAGCGCCGACCCCGAGGCGGCTACCAGCACCAGGTCCTCTTCGCGCCAGGGCATCGAGGCAATGCCCGGGTCGTTCAGCGCGCCCTCCACGACCGCCACATCCATGCGGCAGTCCAGCAGGCCCTGGCCAATGACCTGGGTGTTGCCGACCACCACCTGCACCTCGATTTCGGGAAACCGCGCGCTGAACTGCGCCACATAGGGCGGCAGCCAATAACCGGCGACCGTGGTGCTGGCGCCGATCACCAGCCGGCCGCGGCTCAGGCCCGAGCGCGCCCGCAGGTCGTCCAACGCGGCGGCTTCCAGGGCGAAAATGCCGCGCGCGTGCTCGAACAGGACCTGGCCGCCTTCGGTGAGCCGCAAGCCCCGGCCCTGCTTACCCTTCGGGCCACCCCGCTCGATGAGGGGCAAGTCCAGTTGCGCTTCCAGTTCCCGCACGGCCTTGGAGGCGGCCGACTGGCTGATGTGCAGGGACTCCGCCCCGCGGGAAAAGCTGCCGGTACGGGCCACCGCATAAAAAATGCGCGCCAGATGGAGGTTCATTCGCATGACCAAAATTCATGACTGGTTGAAAAATATATATTGGACTCATATTACTGAAAAATATAAGCTCATGCCATATATCTTTACGGCAACCATCGGATCACAGGACGCAGTATATGCCCGACGCAGCAGCCGCCCGCAAGGGCGCAATATTTTCTCTCGACCGCCCCGACTGGTGGCTGGGCGTGGCCTTGTCGGGCGCGCTGGCCGCCGCCGGCATGGCGCTGGCCGGCACGGCCTGGGCCCAGCACCTGGGGCTCAGCGCGCTGACGCTCGCCATCGTCCTGGGCATGGCCGTGGGCAATACGGTGTTTCCCGCCATCGCGCACCGTGCCGGCGCCGGCGTCGACTTTTCCAAAAACCTGCTGTTGCGCGCAGGCATCATTCTGTTCGGTTTTCGCATCACTTTCCAGCAGATTGCCGAAGTGGGCTGGAGCGGCGTGCTGGTGGCGGCCGTCATGGTGGCGGCCACCTTCTCGCTGGCTTTGTTCCTGGGCACCCGCCTGTTCAAGCTGGACAGGCAGACCAGCATGCTCATTGGCGCGGGCAGCGCCATTTGCGGGGCCGCCGCCGTCATGGCCGCCGAACCCGTGGTGCGCGGCCAGGCCCACAAGGTGGCCGTGGCGGTCGCCACCGTGGTGGTTTTCGGCACTCTGGGCATGTTCATCTACCCCTTGCTCTACCCTCACCTGGGGCTCAGCGAACAGGCCTTCGGCATTTATGCCGGCTCCACGATCCATGAAGTGGCCCAGGTAGTGGCCGCCGGCAAGGCGGTGGGCGATGCCGCTGCCTCTACCGCCGTCATCGAGAAAATGATGCGGGTAATGATGCTGGCGCCCTTCCTGCTGCTGTTGTCGGGCGCCATGTCGTCGGGCCGGCGGGACGGCGGCCGGCGTGTGGTCATCCCATGGTTCGCGGTGTGCTTCGTGCTAGCCAGCGCGGTCAATTCGCTGCAATGGCTTGCGCCCGCGCTGGTCCAGGCCATTTTGCACGTCGACACCGTGCTGCTGGCCATGGCCATGGCCGCGCTGGGCCTGCGCACCCACGCCGGCGCCATCCGCCAGGCCGGCGCCAGGCCGCTGCTGCTGGCCGCGCTGCTGTTCGCCTTTCTGGTGGCGGGAGGCTATGCGGTCAACGTGCTTGCCGGACGCTGGCTGGGCTGACCGCCTCGGCGGCCGGCATGCCTTGGCGGCCTAGGCCGCCGAGGGCGTGCCCACATAGCCCTGCCTGCGGAATTCTTCCAGGCGGTTGTAAAGGGTCTTGGGGCTGATGCCCAGCGCAAGCGCCGTGCGGCGCCTGTCGCCGCCATAGTATTCCAGCGTGGCCATGATGACGGCGCGCTGTGCGGACGTAAGCGGCGTGCCCACGGTGATGCGAAGCAGCCCATGCTTGATTTCGGGCCGCCGCGGCTCCAGCCCCGGCCCCAGGGGCGGAATCTCGACCTCGCCGTCGGCCAGGATGAAGGCGCGCGTGACGGTGTTTTTCAGCTCGCGCACATTGCCGGGCCAGTTATAGCTTTCCAGCCGGGCCAGGGCATCGGGCGCAAACGCCTTGCTGGCCTTCTCTTGTTCGTTCAGTTCGTTCAGGAAGCGCTGCGCCAGGTAGACGATGTCGTCCTTGCGTTCGCGCAGCGGCGGCACCCTTACCGGAAACACCGCCAGCCGGTACAGCAGGTCGGACCGGAAGGTGCCCGCCTGCACGGCCTCTTTGGGGTCGCGGTTGGTGGCGGCGATGATGCGGACATTGACCTTCAGTTGCTCGGTGCCGCCGACCCGATGGTAGCTGCCGTTTTCCAGTACGCGCAGCAACTGCACCTGCATGGAAAGAGGCATCTCGGTGACTTCGTCCAGAAAAAGCGTGCCATTGTGGGCCCGGCCAAAGCAGCCCGGCGTGGTGCTGGACGCGCCGGTGAAGCTGCCTTTTTCGTGGCCGAACAGTTCGCTCTCGGCAAGCGAGGGGCTGATGGCGCCGCAGTTGACCGCCACGAAGGGGCTGTTGCGCCGCGCGCTGCGGCCATGGATGGCCCTGGCGACGACTTCTTTGCCCGTGCCGCTTTCGCCGATGATGAGCACGCTGGCCTCGGTGGGGGCCGCCTTGACGATGGAGCGGGCCAGTTGGAACGCTGCGGGAGAATGCCCTAGGAATCGGGATGTCTTGATCATGCAATGGACCTACACTGAAAAACTTTGCCTAAAAGGATAACGGTTGCCCCGGACCCGGAACATACGTGTTAACACTCTGGTGTTGCGGCCACGCACTTCATGCCGTCATGCCGTCATGCCGGCCCAGCCCATGAGCAGGCGCAGTGCCCAGGCCGCCGCCGCCAATGCCGCCACGCTGGCCGCCCATATCGCCACGAGCCATGCCACGCGGTACAGCCACCGCGGCCGCCCCGCCCCGGCTTCGCCCGCCATCAGTGGTAGCCTTCGCCCACACGCACCTTGCCCCGGAATACGTAGTACGACCAGGCGGTGTACATGAGGATGAGCGGCACGATGAGCAAGGCGCCCACCAGGGTGAACCCCTGGCTTTGGGGCGGACCGGAAGCCTCCCATATGGAGATGTCGGGCGGAATGGCGTTGGGCCATATGCTGATGCCCAGTCCGCTGTAGCCCAGGAACACCAGGGCCAGCGTCAGCAGGAATGGGCCGGCATGCGGATCCCGGCCCAGCGAGCGCAGCAGATAATAGGCCGAGAGCAGCACGAGCAGCGGGACCGGGGCGAACCAGTACAGATTGGGCAGGCTGAACCATCGCGTGGCGATGGCTTCGTGCGCCAGCGGCGTCCAGACGCTGATGACGCCGATGACGGCCAGCAGGATCAGGGTCAGCGGTCGCGCCAGCGCGCGCATGCGGTCCTGCAGCAAGCCTTCTGTCTTGAATATCAGCCAGGTGCAGCCCAGCAGGGCATACGCGACGATGAGCCCCAGGCCGGTGAAGAGCGAGAAAGGCGTGAGCCAGTCCAGGGGGCCGCCCGCGTAGGCGCGTCCCGCCACGGGAACGCCGTCGATATAGGCCCCCAGCACGACGCCCTGGAAAAACGTGGCGCAGACAGAGCCGAAAATGAAGGCCTTGTCCCACCAGTGCCGGCTGCGCTCGCGGGCCTTGAACCGGAACTCGAACGCCACGCCGCGGAAGATGAGCCCCAGCAGCATGAAGATGAGCGGCAGCGTAAAGGCATGCAGAATGACCGCGTAGGCCAAGGGAAAGGCCGCCAGCAGTCCGGCCCCGCCCAGCACCAGCCAGGTTTCGTTGCCGTCCCATACGGGCGCCACGGTGTTCATCATGACGTCGCGGTCCTGTTCGCTGCGCATGAAGGGGAAAAGAATGCCTATGCCCAGGTCGAAGCCGTCCATGACGACATACATCAGTATCCCGAATACGATGATGATTGCCCAAAGCAGCGCCAGATCGATACCCATGTCGTTCACCTTTCAAGCCTTGTGCGCGGATGCGTGCGCATCCCCGGCGGCCGAGAACGGCCGGCTGGGCGTGCGCGCCTCGCCCGGCCCGCCCGATTCGGGATGCTCGCCCTGGAAGGGCTCAGGGCCTTTGCCTATCAGGCGCAGCATATAGGTCGCGCCCGCGCCGAACACGATGAAATACACCACCACGAACAGCGCCAGCGCCAGGCCGACCTCGAAGACCGCGTGCGGCGTCACGCCGTCGGCCGTGCGCATCAGGCCATAGACTATCCAGGGCTGGCGCCCGATTTCGGTGGTGAACCAGCCCATCAGGATGGCAAGCAGCCCGGCCGGACCCATCCATAGCCCGAAGCGCAGCAGCGCGGGGGACCGGTACAGCCTCCCTCGCCAGCGCGCCAGCAGGGCCCAGACGGCCAGCGCGATCATCAGCAGTCCCAGCCCCACCATGATGCGGAAAGTCCAGAACACCACGGTGGAATTGGGGCGGTCCTGGGGCGCGAACTCCTTCAGGCCCGGAAACTGCCCGTCCCAGCTGTGCGTGAGGATAAGGCTGCCCAGGCGGGGAATCTCTATCGCGTAGCGGTTTTTTTCTGCCTGCATGTCGGGCCAGCCGAGCAGGGTGAAAGGCACGCCCTCGCCCGGCCTGTTTTCCCAGTGCCCTTCGATGGCGGCGATCTTGGCGGGCTGATGCTCCAGCGTGTTCAGGCCGTGCATGTCTCCCACCAGCGCCTGCAGGGGCGCGGTGGCCAGCAGCATCCACATGGCCATCGACAGCATCCGGCGCACCGCCGCGTTATCGTTGCCGCGCAGCAAGTGCCAACAGGCCGAGGCCCCGACCATCAGCGCGGTGGACAAATAGGCAGCCAGCGTCATGTGCACCAGGCGATAGGGAAACGAAGGATTGAAGATGACCGCCAGCCAGTCCACCGGCACCGCCCGTCCGTCGATGACCTGATAGCCCGCGGGCGTCTGCATCCAGCTGTTGGACGCCAGAATCCAGGTGGCGGAGATCAGGGTGCCCAGCGCCACCATGACGGTGGAAAAGAAATGCAGGCCCGGCCCCACGCGCTTCCATCCGAACAGCATGACACCCAGAAAACCGGCCTCGAGGAAAAACGCCGTCAGTACTTCGTAGGCAAGCAGCGGCCCGGTGATCCCGCCGGCGAACTCCGAGAAGAAGCTCCAGTTGGTGCCGAATTGATAGGCCATGACCAGGCCCGAGACCACACCCATGCCGAAGTTGACGGCAAAGACTTTGATCCAGAAGTGGTACAGGTCGCGATAGACCGGATCGGAGGTCCGCAGCCAACAGGCTTCGAGCACGGCCAGGTAGCTGGCGAGCCCGATGGTGATGGCGGGAAAAATGATATGGAAGGAAATCGTGAAACCGAACTGAATCCGGGCCAGCATCAATGCATCCAGGTCCATCCGCCTGCTCCGTGTGTGGGGCCGTGCGCAAGGCAAGGCCGGTCGCTCTGCTGCTCATTACTATACTCCCGGTGGGCATGTTGCGCGCATGGTTGGACAATTTGTCCTGCTCCCCGATGCGGCGCTGCGCCGCCTTAGCAAGCCGCGTGCCCAGGCCCCGGGCATGCCAGTTGCGTAAGAACACCTCCATCACTACGCACAGGCACACTGTATGACGATGAAAGACGTGGGTTCCCCCACAGGGACAAGGCCGCGCATCGTGGCCGCCTTCCCCCGCCGCCCTTGCGCGCCCGCCCACGAAACCGCTTCGCAATGCGCGCTGTCCGGCAAGCTGGCCGGCGTGCTGGGCGCGGAATTCCTGGAAGACTATGAGCCTGTCCGGCGGCCGGAATTTGCCGGCGTGTACTACGTGCCTTCGCGCACACTGGTGCATGAGGGGGCGCAAGCAGAGGCGCGCCCGTCCGACGTCGCCAGCCCCGACGATCTGTTCGGGGGGGTCGTGCCCCACGCATTCGTGGCGACCAAGGCCATCAGCCATCCCCTGGTCGAACCCGGGGCCTGCGCGCCGCCGGGTTGGACGCATGCCTTCGGCGAACGTGTGCGCCAGGCGGTGCTGCGGGGCGTCACCGTGTTTTCGGCGGCCGACGCGCTGCGGGCCGGCGAACTGCTGCTGCGCGAGGGGCCGGTCAGGATAAAGCCTGTGCTGGGCACGGGCGGGCGGGGACAGAGTGTGGCGCATGACGCGGCTGCGCTGAAATCGGCCGTGGAGGGCCTGGACCGCGAGGAACTGGCGCGCTGCGGGCTGGTGCTGGAAGAAAACCTGGAGCAGGTGGAAACCTACAGCGTGGGGCAGGCCCGCGTCGCCGGCCTGCTGACCTCTTACGTGGGCACCCAGAGCCTGACGCGCGACCATGCCGGCCAGATGGTGTACGGTGGCTCGGAACTGCATTTCGCGCGCGGCGGCTATGAGGCGCTGCTGGGCCTGCGCATTGACGATGCGCAGCGCCAGGCCGTGCAGCTCGCGCGCCGGTATGACGAAGCCGCCGGCAGCTGCTTTCCGGCGCTGTACGCCTCGCGCCGCAACTATGACGTGGCGCGAGGCCGCAATGCCGCCGGACAGCCCCGCGCAGGCGTGCTCGAGCAGTCGTGGCGCGCCGGCGGCGCCAGTTTTGCCGAGGCCTGCGCGCTGGAGGCGCTGCGCGCCGACCCGCGGCTGCGGTCGCTGACGGCCTTCACCTGCGAGCGCTATGCCCGGGACGCCGCCCTGCCCCGCGGCGCACAGCTCGTCTATCGCGGCGACGATCCCGAAGCGGGCTTCATCCTCAAATACGGCGGAATATCTTCGTATGGCGACACATAGCACCAGCACCCTCATCCCGGTGGAAGGACAGAAGATAGCGGGGACTTTCCTCATCCCGCCCGACAAAGTGCCGGGCGTGCTGTTCATACACGGCTGGGGCGGCAGCCGGGACTTCGACCTGCTGCGCGCCCGCGGCATGGCCGGGCTGGGGTGCGTCTGCCTGACTTTCGACCTGCGCGGCCACGGCGGCACGGCCGCGCAGCAGATGAAGGTCTCGCGCGAGGACAATCTGCGCGACGTCATGGCGGCCTACGACGCCCTGGCAGCCCATCCCTCGATAGATTCGTCGGCCGTGGCCGTGGTGGGCAGCAGCTACGGCGGCTACCTCGCGGCCATCCTGACCAGCCTGCGGTCGGTCAGATGGCTGGCCCTGCACGTACCGGCCCTGTACCGGGACGATGAATGGATGCTGCCCAAGCGCCAGTTGAACCGGGAAAGCCTGGCCGCCTATCGCCTGACCCACGTGGATCCGCAGGACAACCGTGCGCTGGCCGCCTGCCGGCGCTTCAAGGGCGACGTGCTGATCGTCGAGGCCGAGCACGACGATTTCGTGCCGCACTCCACGATCATGAGCTACCGCGCCGCCTTCGAGAATTCGCACTCGCTGACCCACCGCATCGTGGACAGCGCCGACCACGCGCTCAGCCAGAAGGCGGCGCAGCAGGCCTACACCTCGATTCTCCTGAACTGGACCACGGAAATGGTGACGGGCGCGCGTCTGGGCGGCGCACGCCCCGGCATGCGCTGAAGCGCATCGGGCATGCAATTTGCATGCGTACGGGGACGACAGGGCATGTCGACACCACAGGAGCGACGAATGGCGTCAACCCAGCCCCGGCTGACCATCAAGATTCTTACCGTCAATGTGCACAAAGGCTTCACCATATTCAATCGGCGCTTCATCCTGCACGAACTGCGCGACGCCATCCGGCAGGCCGCTCCGGACATCGTCTTCCTGCAGGAAGTGCTGGGCGAACACCAGCGCCACGCCGCCCGCCTGCAGGGATGGCCGACCACCTCGCACTATGAATTCCTCGCCGATACGCTGTGGTCGGACTTCGCCTATGGCCGCAACGCCGTCTATCCCGACGGCCATCATGGCAATGCGGTGCTGTCGAAATACCCCATTGTCTCCTATCACAACCACGACATCAGCGTAAGCCGCCATGAGGCGCGCGGCATGCTGCACTGCGTGCTTCGCGCGCCGGGCACGGGCTTGACCCTGCACGCGGTGTGCGTGCACCTGGGCCTGCGCGAGCGGCATCGCCAGCACCAGCTCAGGCGGCTGTGCGACCTGGCCGGCAACGGCCTGCCGTCTGACGAGCCGCTGATCATCGCGGGCGACTTCAACGACTGGCGCGAACGCGCCGGCGACGTCCTGCGCCGCTGCGGCGTGGAGGACGGCTTCGAGCTGGGCGGAGGCCGCCCGGCGCGCACTTTTCCCGCCCAATGGCCGCTGCTGCGCCTGGACCGCATCTATGTGCGCAACGCGGCGGCCCTGCGGCCCATAACCCTGTCCAGGCGTCCGTGGTGCCGGCTGTCCGACCACATTCCCCTGGTTGCGGAGATAGACTTATGAACAGTCCATGGCGCAAGGGAAACGAATTCACGCTGCTTGAAAACGGCGAAGCCTACTTCCCGCGCGTAATGCAGGCCCTGAACCGGGCCAGGGCCGAGATACTGCTCGAAACCTTCATCCTGTTCGAGGACAAGGTGGGCCGCGAACTTCGCCGTGTGCTCATCGAGGCGGCCCATCGCGGTGTGCAGGTGGATGTCACGGTGGACGGCTATGGCTCGGACGAGCTGTCCGCGGAGTTTCTGCAGGGGCTGACGCAAAGCGGCGTGCGCTTCCATGTGTTCGATCCCCGGCCGCGCCTGCTGGGCGTGCGCACCAATCTGTTCCGCCGCATGCATCGCAAGATCGTCGCGGTGGACGGCCAGGTGGCCTTCATAGGAGGCATCAACTTCTCGGCCGACCACCTGGACGACTTCGGCCCCATGGCCAAACAGGACTATGCCTTGGAAGTGCGCGGCCCCCTGGCCTCGGACCTGGCAAATTTCGTGCGGGACACCCTCAAGGCCGCGCACGTGGGCCGGCGGCGCAAGCGCAAGGTGCCCAGGCTGGCCCCGCCCGAAGGCGACGCCAGCGGACGCCTCATCGTGCGCGACAACGACGCCAACCCCACCGGCATCGAAAGCGCCTATCGCGCGGCCATACGCTCGGCGCGCTGCAGCATCCTGATCGCCAATGCCTATTTCTTCCCGGGCTATCGGCTGCTGCGCGACCTGGCCAACGCCGCCCGCCGGGGCGTGCGGGTGCGCCTGATACTGCAGGGCGAGCCCGACATGCGCATCGCCCAACTGGCCGCCAGCATGCTGTATGAATACCTGGAATCGGCCGGCATCGAGATCTACGAATACTGCAACCGCCCGCTGCACGGAAAGGTGGCCTGCATCGACTCGCAGTGGACCACGGTGGGATCCAGCAACCTGGATCCCTTCAGCCTGGCCTTGAACCTGGAGGCCAACGTGGTGATCCACGATCGCGGCTTCAACCAGGAACTGCGCCAGAGCCTGGAGCGCCTGATGCGGCGCGACTGCCGCCGCATTGCGCGTCCCGCGCACAGCGGCAGGAAACGCAGGCGGCTGTGGGCCGGCGCGCTGGTGTTCCATTTCCTCAGGCGCTTTCCCGCCTGGGCCGGCAGCCTGCCCGCCCACAAGCCGCGCCTGGAATCCCTGGGTGTGGATGAACTGGGCGAATCGCCCAGCCGGGAGACTGCATGACGGCGGCCCGATCTCCCGGCGCGCGGCGCGGCGTCCTGTCCTGGTCGGTGCTGATGCGCGTGCTGACCGGCCTGATGATCGCCGCGGTCCTCGTGCTGCTGTTCAAGCTGGGACGCAGGCTGGACTGGCTGGCGGTGCTGGAGGCCGCCCGCGACATCGGCCGCCCCGCCCTGGCCTTGGCGGCCGGGCTGGTCGTGGCCGGCTACGCGGTCTACTCCACTTTCGACCTGCTGGCGCGGCGCTACGCCGGCACGTCCCTGCCCGCGGGGCGCGTCATGGGCATCGCCGCCATCAGCTATGCCATGAACCTCAACCTGGGCGTGCTGGTGGGCAGTGTCGCCCTGCGGCTGCGCCTTTATCACCGCCTTGGCGTGGGCCGCTCGACCGCCGCCCGCGTGGTGCTGTTCAGCACCCTGACGAACTGGATAGGCTACGGGTGGCTGGCGGGCGCGCTGTTCGTCGCCGACGTGGTGCCGGTGCCCGGCGCATGGGACATCGGGCGCGCCATGCTGCAGCTGGTCGGGCTGGCCATGCTGCTGAGCGTGGCGGCCTACCTGGGCTTCTGCGCCTTTTCGCGCCGGCGCGCGTGGACGCTGCGAGGCCAATGCATCGAATTGCCCTCGCTGGCGCTGGCGCTGGCGCAATGCGGCGTCGCCGCCGTGTCGTGGCTGATCATGGGCGCCATCATCTATGTGCTGCTGGGCCGCGAAGTCGCCTACCTGCCCGTGCTGGGCATATTGCTTTTCTGCAGCATCGCGGCGCTGATCGCCCATATTCCGGGCGGGCTCGGCATCACCGAGGCCATATTCGTCGCAGCGCTTTCAGACCATCTTCCCGCGCATCAGGTGCTGGCATCGGTGCTGATGTACCGCATGCTCTACGGCGTGTTGCCGCTGTGCCTCGCGGCGGCCGCCTACCTGGCGACCGAGGCGAGGCTGCACAGGCGCCGCAGGCGCCCGTCCTGACGCGGCTTTGTTCCACATCGAAAGGAGAATATCCATGACCACACGCCAAGACCAGCGCGATGCCGATGTGCAGCGCGACGACACCCGCCGGGAGCAGCAGAAAAGCCACGGCAGCCAGCAGAACAGGAGCAAGAAGGAAGGCCATGCCACACAGATAGGTTCCGGCCAGGACCAGCAGGCCGCGGCGCGCGGCAAGGGCAGGCAGGGACCGCGCCCTTGAGCGCGGCGCCCCGGCCCTGGTCATGGGACCTTGCCGGGGACCGGCTGCGCCACGTCAGCGACACCCTGCCCGGCATCACCCGCGTGCGCGCCCGCGGCGGCTTTCGCTATCGCGCGCCGGATGGAAGCGCGGTGAGGGACGAGGCGACCCTGGCCCGCATCAAGGCCCTTGCCATCCCGCCCGCCTACGAGCAGGTATGGATCTGCCCGCATGCCTGCGGCCATCTGCAGGCGACCGGAAGAGACGCGCGCGGACGCAAGCAGTACCGCTACCACCCCGCCTGGGACGACGTGCGCAAGCGGGACAAATTCCATCAGCTTATCGAGTTCGGCCATGCCCTGCCGCGCATCCGCCGGCGCGTGCGCGAAGACCTGAAACGCCCCGGACTGGACGGCCGCAAAGTCGCGGCGCTGGTGCTGCGGCTGCTGGAAACCACGCTGGTGCGCGTGGGCACGCCGGAATACGCGCGCACCAACAAGTCCTATGGGCTGACCACCTTGACGCGCCGGCATGCCCGCATCTCGGCCAGCCAGGTCCGGTTCCGCTTTCGTGGCAAGAGCGGCATCCTGCATGACGTGACGGTATCGGACCGGCGCATCGCCCGCATCGTCAAGCGCTGCATGGAATTGCCCGGCCAGGAACTCTTCCAGTACACCGACGACGCGGGCCAGGCCCATGTAATCGACTCCGGCCGGGTGAACGCCTATCTGAAAGAGGCCGGAGGCGGCGACTTCACCGCCAAGGACTACCGCACCTGGGCCGGCTCGGTCCAGGCTTTTTCGTTGTTGCAGCGCCGTGGGAAGACACAGCAGGCGCCCGCCCGCCAGGCCGTCGTCGAGGCCGTCAAGGAAGTATCGCAGCTTCTGAACAACACGCCTGCCGTATGCCGGGCCTGCTACATCCACCCCGCCGTGGAGCAGGCCTATCTGGACGGCGGCCTGCCGCCCCGCCGCCCCTGCGCGGGACCGGACGGCCTGCGGGCCGACGAACGGCGCTTCCTGGGCTTTCTGCAAGCCTGGCGGGACTAAAGCGTTTGCGGCGCGCGGGCATCGAGCGTCCACACGGGAACGCCGCTTGCTTGACCGGTCCATGAACCGTTACGCAGGAGCCACGCCATGGCACGCACCATCTGGAAAGGCGCCATCACCTTCGGCCTGGTCCACGTCCCCATCGTGGTGCATCCGGCCACGCAGTCCAGCCGCCTGGACTTCGACTGGATAGACAGGCGCGACAACTCTCCGGTCGGCTACCAGCGCATCAACAAGCGCACAGGCAAGCCGATAGACGCCGAGCACATCGTCAAAGGCTATGAATATGAAAAAGGCGACTATGTCTTCCTGAATGACGAGGACTTCCGGCGCGCCAATGACGCGGCCACGCAGTCCATCGAAATCCTGCATTTCGTGGACCGCGAGGACGTTCCGATCTATTATTTCGACACGCCCTACTACCTTGCGCCGGACCGGCGCGGCGAAAAAGGCTATGTGCTGTTCCGCGAAGTGCTGCGCAAAAGCGGCCTTCTGGCCATCGCCACCGTGGTCCTGCATACCCGGCAGCACCTGGCCGCCCTGCTTCCGCTGGGCGATGTGCTGATGATGGTCACCATGCGTTATGCCGACGAAATCCGCGATGCCTCCGACCTGCCCGTGCCGGCTGGGAAAAGCGGCAAAGAAGCGCCCGACACCCGCGAAATGCAGATGGCCTCGCGTCTGGTGGCGGACATGACGCAGGAGTGGGAGCCCGACGCCTATCGCGACGAATACCGGGAAGACTTGCTGGCCACCATCGAGGACAAGATCAAATCCGGCAAGACGCACACGCTGGAAGAGCCCGATGCCGGCCGCGCGCGCAAGCCGGCCAAGGTCATCGATCTGATGTCCATGCTTCAGCGCAGCATCGAACAAAGGGGCGACGGGGCCAAGCCCGCGCCGCGCAAGAAGACCGCGGCCAAATCTTCGTCCGGCAAGACCAAGGCCGCGGGCGCGGCGTCCCGCAAGACTGCTTCAGGAAAGAGCGCCTCCAAGACGGCGCCGCGCCGCCGCAAGTCGGCATGAGGAGAACCCATTGAAACCCTCGCTGGACACATACAGGCGCAAGCGCGATTTTTCGGCCACCAGTGAGCCGGCCGGCGCCGTGGGCGCCCGCCGCAAACGCGCGGCGGCGCCCTCTTTCGTGGTGCAGCGCCACCAGGCGCGCCGGCTGCATTATGACTTCCGCCTGGAGATCGACGGCGTGCTGGTCAGCTGGGCCGTGCCCAAGGGGCCTTCGCTGGACCCCGCCGTCAAGCGGCTGGCCGTGCACGTCGAAGACCACCCCTTGCAGTACGGCAGCTTTGAAGGCGACATCCCCCCCGGCCATTATGGCGCGGGACACGTCGACATCTGGGACAGCGGCACGTGGCAGCCCGCCGCGGACTCGCAAAAGGGGCTTGCTTCGGGACACCTGAAATTCCATATGCAGGGCGAACGCCTGCGCGGCGAATGGCTGCTGCTGCGCACCGGCCAGGACGACAGGCAGTGGCTGCTGCGCAAGCTCGATGATGAGTTCGCCATGCCCGGCCATGACGCGGAAGCCGATGCCATAACGGAGGAGGCCGCCCGAGCGGACGGCTCCCCGCCCTCCAGGACGCGCGGCGCGGGGGGCAAAACATCCTGCGCAAGCCCAGCCGCGCCAGGACGCAAAACGGCTTCCAGCAGGACCGCCCCTGCGGGGAAAAAGGAATCGTCAAAACGCACGGCAGCCCCGGAGCGCCAAGCGGCTACTCAAACCATGGCCACCCCCGGCCGTAAAGCCGCCATGCCGGCCGACCTGGCGCCGCAGCTGGCCACCCTGGTCGACCAGCCCCCCACAGGCAGCGGCTGGTCCTACGAAGTCAAGTACGACGGCTATCGCATCCTGTGCCGCCTGAAAGGCGGCAAGGCCGAGCTCGTCAGCCGCAACGACAAAGACTGGAGCGCCCGCATGAAAGGCCTGGCCGGCGCCATCGGCAAACTGGGGCTGGGCGAAGGCTGGCTCGACGGCGAAGTGGTCTGCTTCGACGAAAACGGCGTGTCCAGTTTCCAGCGGCTGCAGCAGGCCCTGGACGGCGAGGCGCAAGACCTGACTTTCGTGGCCTTCGACATCCCCTTCTGGAACGGACGCGACCTGCGCCGCCTGCCGCTTTCGAAGCGCCAGGCTTTCCTGGACGAACTGCTGGCCGACATCCCGGAAGGCAGCCCCTTGATGCCGACCCAGAAACTGGCGGTGGCCGACGGCACGCAAGGCGCCGCCGCCTGGACGGAAGCCTGCCGCCTGAGCCTGGAAGGCCTGATCTGCAAGAAACTCGACTCGCCCTATACTTGCGGGCGTTCACGCACCTGGCTGAAACTGAAATGCCGCCCGCGGCAAGAATTTGTCATTGGAGGCTATACGGCGCCGTCCGGAGCGAGGACGCATTTCGGCGCACTGCTGGTCGGCCTGCGCAAAGGCCGAAGGCTGGAGTATGCCGGCCGCGTGGGGACAGGCTTCACCGCCGCCACCCTGGCGTCGCTGCACGCCCGGCTGAAGGCGCTGCACAGCAGTGAAAACCCTTTCTCTTCCTTGCGGGAAGGCAGCGCCCGCTATGGCCGGAAGCCGGCCGGCAAAATTCAGTGGGTCAAGCCCGAGCTGGTGGCCGAAGTCAACTATGCGGGCTGGACCGATGACCGCCTGCTGCGCCAGGCTTCATTCGCCGGCCTGCGCGAGGACAAGCCCGCCGCGCAAGTGCAGGGCGAGCAGGTGCTTCCCGCCAAAGAGGCGGTAAAGCAGGCGCAAGCGGCCGGCCGCGGCGCCCGCGGAAAGACAGCCGCGAAAACCGCAAGCAGGGGCGCAAAAAAAGCCGCGCCGAAGTCGGCGGCAAAGCCTGCCGCCAGAACCTCGGGCAAGGTTGTCGTCGGCGGCGTGACCGTTTCGCATCCTGACCGGCTGGTGTACACGGCGCCCGACATTTCCAAGGCCGACCTCCTCTCCTATTACGAGTCTGTCGCCGGGCTGATGATGCCGCATCTGGAAAATCGCCGCATCGCCATGCTGCGCTGTCCCGGCGGCACCGACGCGACCTGCTTTTTCCAGAAGCATTTGCATGGGGAAGCGCCCAAGGGCATCGCGCTGGACGCAGAGCACGTCGTGGTGCGGGACCCGCGCGGACTGCTGGAGCTGGCGCAATGGGGCGTGGTCGAATTCCATACCTGGGGTTCGCGCCTGCCCAAGGCCGACAAGCCGGATCGCATCACGCTGGACCTGGATCCCGACCCCGATCTGCCATGGAAGGCCGTGGTGGACGGCGCCCTGCTGGTGCGCGCCCTGATGCAGGCAGTGGGGCTCCAGCCCTTTCTCAAGACCACGGGCGGCAAGGGCCTGCATCTGGTGGCGCCCATCAAGGCTGTCCATGGCTGGGACACCGTCAAGGCCTTCGCCAAGGCCATGGCATCGTACCTGGCGCGGGAAGCGCCGGGCCACTTCACGGCCAGCGTTTCCAAGGCGCGCCGGCGCGATGTGATTTTCGTCGACTATCTGCGCAACGGCAGCGGCGCGACCGCCATCGCGGCATTCTCGGCGCGGGCGCGCAAGGGCGCCCCGGTTTCCATGCCCCTGGCCTGGGACGCGCTGACGGCCCGCAAGGACCTGCGCTTCGACGCCTTCAATATCCGCAATGCGCTCGAGACGGCCCGATCGGGGCAGGACCCCTGGGCCGATTACGCGGCCGGCCGCAAGGCCCTGCGCCTTTCCGCGCAAAAAGATCTTGAACCCTGAAACAGGCTGGGGCTTCTCAGGGACTCAGCAGCCGCCTGCTCTGCTCCACCTCGGCGGAAATCACTTTGCGGCGCGTCAGCACCTTGGGAGCGCCGCGCAAGACCTCTGCAAGCAGGCCCGCCCTGGCCGCCAGGCCCGGCAGCGCCACGATCTGGTCGCGGGTGGTCCGCCATGCCTGCATGGCCGGCAGCCGCATCCACGCGGTCCATACGGCGTTCCTGGCCAGCAGGCGGCGGCGCAGCGCGTCGTCGCGCGCCGGGGATGGCCAATGGCGCGTCGTCAGGCGGGGCGCATAGACCATGCGCCAGCCCGCAGCGGCCAGGTCCAGGGCCAGCAATGTCTCTTCGCCGCCGATGAAGAAAGCGTTCCAGTAGCCGCCCGCCTGGCGGAAAGCCTGCGTGCGCATCACGCAGGCCCCGGCCATGAAGCCCAGCAGCCCCGGTCCCACGCCCGCGCATCCGGGCAGCGGGCTGCGGGCCATGCGCTCGCAGGCGGGATCGGGCCGCTCCTCGTCGCCCACCAGGATGCGGGCATTGAGCACCCCTATGTCGGGATGGGCGTCCAGGATTTGCTCGGCCTGCTCCAGCGCGCCCGGCTGCCAGCATGTGTCGTCGTCGCAGAACGCCACATAAGGGGTGGCCGCGCGGGCCACGCCCAGGTTGCGCCCCGCCGCGCCCAGGTTGCGTCCGGCGCCGATCAACTCGACTTGCGGAAAGCGGCGCCGCAGCATCTGGCCGCTGCCGTCCCGGCTGCCGTTGTCCACGACGATGACCGGATGCCTGCCGGGCAGCGCGCACAGCCTTTCCAGCGTCCGCTGGAGTTCGGCTCGGCGGTTGAAGGTCAGCACGATGATGGACACCCTGCTCACGCCGCCGCTCCTGCCCCGGGCTGCAAGGCCCAGTAAAGCTCCGCCCTGCCCGTGTCCCCTTCTGCGGCCTCCAGCCCCAGCGGCTCGACCTGGCTGGCATAGGCCCTTACGGCCACGCATTTCGTCTTCAAGCCGTCATGGCCGCCCAGGAACATCGGCGTGGCGCAGATGCCCCTGTCCAGCAGCGCCGCCAGGCGCCGCTGCATCAGGCCGGGCTTGGTGCGATACAAGGCTTCGGCATAAGCCACCCAGGCGCACGGCAGGCCTGCGCCGCGCATGGCGAGACAGGCTTCCGCCACCCACAGATGATCGTCGTGGAAAAGACCCAGCGGCAGCAGCACTGTGGTCGGCTGCAGCGCCCGCAGTGTCCGCGCCAGGACGCGTTCGCCATCCACCGGCTGCGCCGGGTCGCGGTATTGATGGTCCAGCAGGTCCAGCAGCACGCTTTCGGCGTCCAGCAGCGCCAGCGCCCGGGCATTCTCGCCCCTGCGCGCGAGCATGGCCTGCCGACCGCTATGGAAGCCGCAGCGGCGGTCCCAATCCGTCAACGGCCCCTGCGCGCAGGGCACCCCGGCGAAAACAGTCACCACGATGCTTCCCGGCCGCTGCGCAAGCAGGCTCCCGCAGCTGAGCACGGCGTCATCCAGATGCGGCGAGACCACCACCAGACGCCCGTCCCGCAAGGCCGGCGTCATCGCTTGCGGCGGCGCTCGTCCGGCCTGGGATGGATATTGGCGCCCGGGTCCTTGGCTTCCCCCGGCGAGATGCCGGGGGGCAGCAAGTCCCAATCGGCGCCCAGGCGGTTGGGATCGGCCGGGTGGTTGCCTATGGTCCGCTCTTCCGGATCCGGCGGGGCCTGGCCGCCGGCCTTGCCTTTGTCCTTGTTTCGGGACTGATGATCTTCTGGCATGACGTTCCTCAGTGGCGGCGATGTTCGCCGGAACTCAGACACTTGCCCATCACCAGCCCGGCCAGGGCGGCCACGCCCAGGGCTTTCCATGCATGTTCGTGCACGCATTTGTCCGCGGCGTCGGACACCATGCGATAGCCGTCCCTGAGCGTGTTCTCGTAGCCGGCGGCGCGCTGGCGCGCCAGCTCCAGCTGGTTCTTCAGCCGCCCGCGGGCCGCCTCGATCTCGGCGCCGCTGTAGCTGGCGGTGGACCGCAGCAGTTCCTCGGCGCTGGCGATCAGCTCGTTGAAGCTGGCCGCCACGTCGCCTTGGCTGTCCGAAGCGGAATTGCGGGATGTCAGATCGTTGTCCATAAAACCTCCTTGGTTCATGGCCGGGCGCGCCGCGCCGGCCGTCGTTCACGGGATTCACGGGATGAGATGCGCCTGGCAGCAAACCGCGTGCCAGGACGCCCCGCCGAAACGGGGCCGGGGACTCCGCGAGCCGCCGTCCCGATCCGCAGGCGCGGCATGCCTTCATTCGTTCTCCGCGGGCGGATGGTCCACGCCCGGCGTCTGCTGCGGGTCCACGCCGGGCAGCGGATTGGGAATGCTGTCGGGCGGATAGCGCCGGCGCGGGTCGTTTCCGGGCGGCCTGTGCCCATCCGTTTCGGCGGGCTTCTGCCTGCTGGGCGGCTGATCGTTCTGACGGGGGCTCCCCGCAAGGCGGGTCCCCGCGCCCTGGGCTGCATCACGGCGGTGTGAAATCATGGCTATCGTCCTCATGCTCGCGCGGCCGGCTCAGCCCGCCCACCACTGCTGCAGCGTGGCGCGCAGCAGCGAAGGCCCTTCGCCGTCCTTGCGCAAAGCCTGGAAGTAGGCTTTGGCCTGTTTCCAGGCCACGTGCGGCGGCAGGGGCGGCACATTGGGGTCCGCCACCATTTCCAGCACCACGGGGCGGTCCGCCCTGATGGCCGCATCCCATGCCGGCCCCACGTGCCGGGCCTCGTCCACACGCATGCCCTCCAGGCCCAGCAGACGGGCATATTCCGCATAAGGAAACGGCGGCAGGCGCTGCGATGTCTCGAAGCGCGCATCCCCTCCCGCGCGCTGCTCCCAGCTGACCTCGTTCAGGTCGCCGTTGTTCAGCACCATGATCGCCATGCAGGGGTTTTCCCAATCGCGCCAGCGATCCGCGATGGTGATCAGCTCGTTCAGTCCGTTCATCTGCATGGCTCCGTCGCCCACCAGGCCGAACACGGGCCGGGCCGGATGGGCCAGCTTCGCCGCCAGGGCATAGGGAACGGCGCAGCCCATGGAAGCCAGCCCGCCGGACACCGACGCCATCATGCCGTCGCGCAGCTTGATGTCGCGGGCATACCAGTTGGCGGCCGAACCCGAGTCGCAGGTGACGATGCTGCGATCCGGCAGCCGGGGGGAAAGCTCCCAGAAAACACGCTGTGGATTCAGAGGCTGTGCCTCCAGCATGGCGCGCGCCTGCATTTTCTTCCACCACTTCTGCACGTTCTTCTCGACCTTGGCGCGCCAGGGCGAATCCTGCTTGTGCTCCAGGAAGGGAATCAGCGCCTGCAGGGTCGCCTTGGCGTCACCCACCAGGCCCACCTCGACCGGATAGCGCAGGTTCAGCATGCAGCCGTCGCGGTCAATCTGCACCGCCCTGGCCTGCCCTTCGGCGGGCAGGAACTCAGCATAAGGGAATGAGGTGCCCACCATCAGCAGCCGGTCGCATTCGTTCATCAACTGCCAGCTGGGCTGGGTGCCCAGCAGTCCGATGGACCCGGTCACATAGGGCAGGTCATCCGCCACCGCGGCCTTGCCCAGCAGCGCCTTGGCCACGCCCGCGCCAAGCAGGTCCGCTATCCGCATGACTTCATCGCCCGCGCCCAGGGCGCCGGCGCCGACCAGCATGGCCACCCGTTCGCCGCTGTTCAGCACTTGCGCCGCGTTGCGCAAGGCCGTCGCATCGGGAATCGCGGCATGGTGGGTGTACCCTATGCCGCTGTGGACCATGCCGTGTTCGCGCGGCGGCGTTTCCTGCGCCGGCAACGCCTGCACATCGTTGGGCACGATGACGCAGGTCACCGTCCTGCGCTCCATGGCGATGCGCATCGCCCTGTCCATCAAATGCCGTACTTGCGCGGGCGTGGCCGCCATGTGCACGAAGTCGCGCGCGACATCCTTGAAGAGGCTGGCAAGATCTACCTCCTGCTGGTAGCCGGTGCCCAGCGCCGAGCGCGCCTGCTGGCCGACAATGGCCACCACCGGCTGATGGTCCATCCGGGCGTCATACAGGCCATTGGCCAGGTGGATGGCGCCGGGGCCCGATGTGGCCATGCACACCCCGACCTGCCCTGTGAACTTGGCATGGCCGCATGCCATGAAGGCAGCCATTTCCTCGTGCCGCACCTGCACGAATTCCAGGGCGTCGGTGCGCCCGAACGCGCCCATCAGCCCGTTGATGCCGTCGCCGGGATAGCCGAACACCCTTTTGATGCCCCATTGCGCGAGCCTGTCGAGAATGAAATCCGATACCGTCTGCATGCCTGCTCCTGCTTGGGTAAACAAGCGGGAGGCAGCAACTGTCATGCCTGTGGGGACGCATCCTCGGGAGCCGGGCCGCGCGCCGGACGCTCGGCGGCAAGCAGGCGCAGGCCGTTGAAGACGACGATGAGGCTGGCGCCCATGTCGGCGAACACCGCCATCCACAGTGTGGCCTGACCGGCCACCGCCAGGGCCAGGAAGACGGCCTTGATGCCCAGCGCGATGGCGATGTTCTGCTTGAGCACGCGCGAGGCCCTGGCGCTGAGGCGGATGAATTGCGGGATCTTGCGCAGGTCGTCGCCCATCAGCGCGACATCGGCCGTCTCCAGCGCGGTGTCGGTGCCCGCCGCGCCCATGGCGAAGCCTATGCTTGCCCTGGCCAGAGCGGGCGCATCATTGATGCCGTCGCCCACCATGCCCACCGTCCCATACTCTTGCAGCAGCGTTTCGATCGCGTCCAGCTTGTCGCGCGGCAGCAGCCCGCCGCGCGCGTCGTCGATGCCGGCCTCGCGGGCGATGGCCTGGGCGACGCCCTGGTTGTCGCCAGTCAGCATCAGCGTGCGCACGCCCAGCCCGTGCAGTTCGGCCAAGGCCTGGCGGCTGCTGTCGCGCAAAGTGTCCGAGACCGCGAATGCCGCCAGCGCGCCGTCCGGACCGCTGGCGACCACCACCGACTTGCCTTGTCCTTCCAGGGTGGAAACAGCCTCGTCCAGCCGGGTGTCGGCCACGCCCAGTTCGCGCATCAGCGCCGGGTTGCCGAGATAGTGCCACTGGCCCTGTATGCGGCCCTTGACCCCCCGGCCAGGCAGGGCGCTGAATGCTTCGACCTCGGCCAGGGCGGCGCCGCCCTCGCGAACGTGCCAGTAGGACGCCACCGCCCGGGATACCGGATGGTCCGAGCGCGCCGCCAGGCTGGCCGCAAGCAGGCCGGCCCGGCGGGCGTCCCCCGACAGAGCCACGACGTCCACCACCGAAGGGCGGCCTTCGGTCAGCGTGCCGGTCTTGTCCAGCGCCAGCGCCTTCAGACCGCGACCGGCTTCCAGATAGGCGCCGCCCTTGATCAAAATGCCCGCGCGGGCGGCCCGCGCCAACGCGCTGACCACCGTGACCGGCGTCGAGATCACCAGCGCGCAGGGGCAGGCGATGACCAGCAGCACCAGGGCGCGGTATATCCATTCGGCCCAAGGCAGGCCCATCGCCAGCGGCGGAAGCACCGCCACGGCCAGCGCCAGCGCGCAGACGGCCGGCGTGTAGAGGGCCGAGAACCTGTCGATGAAGCGCTGCGTGGGCGCCTTGCCGCCCTGCGCCTCTTCCACCGCCTGGATGATGCGCGCCAATGTCGAGTCGCCCTGCGTGTCCGTCACCCGATAATCGAACGAGCCCATCTCGTTGATGGTGCCGGCAAACACCTTGTCGCCGGCGTTTTTTTCGACCGGCATGCTTTCGCCCGTGATGGGCGCCTGGTTGACGCTGGAGCGCCCGGACACCACCGTGCCGTCCAGAGGGATGCGCTCGCCGGGCGCCACGCGCACCAGATCGCCCACCCGGACCGCCCCGGCGTCCACGCTGAGCGCGGCGCCGTCCGCCTGCAGCACCGTGGCGCTGTCCGGCGTCAGCGCCATCAGCGCCTGTATGGCGTTGCGCGCCCTGTCCAGCGACATGGCTTCGATGGTCTCGGCCAGGGCGAACAGGGCCATCACCATGGCGGCCTCGGGCCAATGCCGCAGGAACAGCGCCCCGGTCACGGCGATGGTCATCAGCGCATTGATGTTGAGATTGCGGTTGAACAGCGCGAGCAGGCCTTTTCTGTAGGTCGACAGGCCGCTGAGCGCGATGGCCAGCAGCGCCAGCGCGACGACGCCCCAGCCGCCGTCGCCGCCCAGCCAGGCAAGGACTTCGGCGGCCAGCGCCGCCAGGCAGCCCAGGGCGGCCTGCAGCCATTTGCGGCGCGTGGCCGCGGGCGCCGCCGCGCCGGGCCCGGCCTCGACCGGCACGGCCTGCATGCCCAACGCCAGCAGGGCCGCCTGCACAGGCCCCGGATCGGGCAGATCATGCGCCACGGTCAGGCGGCGCTGGATGAGGTTGAAATCCAGGCCCCGTATGCCCGGCATATCCTTGAGCCCAGCGCGTATCAGGGCCTCTTCGGCGGGGCAGTCCATGTTCTGGATGGCATAGACGGCCAGCGCGCCGCCCGCCGCGCGGGCCGAAGGCATGGCCGGGGCCGGGCCGGCGTGCGCATGGCCGCCGCAGCAGGCGTGTGCGTGATCGTGGCGATGGGCCATGGAAACCTCCGGAAAAAGCGTATAGTGGAGATTACAGACCCTGTAGTGGGTATAAGGTCAAGACCCAGGTCAAGGTCTGGGTCAAGGCCCAAGGAGCCCTTATGGAACAGCCATTGAAAATAGGCGAACTGGCCGCCCGCACGGGCAGTCCGGTCGAAACGATACGCTATTACGAACGCGAGGGCCTGCTGCCCGCGCCACAGCGCTCGCAGGGCAACTATCGCCTGTACGGGCGCGAGCATGTAGAGCGGCTGCAGTTCATTCTGTACTGCCGCTCGCTGGACATGACCCTGGACGAGATCCGCCATCTGCTCAGGTTCCGCGACGCGCCCGAGGAAAACTGCAGCGAGGTCAACGAATTGCTGGACAAGCATATAGGCCATGTCTCCAGCCGCATCGCCCAACTGAAAAAACTGCAGGCGCAGCTCAAGAGCCTGCGCAGCCTGTGCCGCGACGCGCAGGCCGCCAAGGATTGCGGTATATTGCGCAGCTTGTCCAGCGCCGAAGGCGGCACTCCTGCCAACCTGGGGAGCCACGGCGGCGGCTGCCACTAGGGCTCGCCAAGAGGCCCTGGCCCATTCAAGGCCCCGAGCCCCAGCCCACTTTGCCCGCCTCCATGCCCGCCGCGCTCATATTCATTGCCACCCTGGCGCTCATCGTCTGGCGGCCGCGCGGACTGGGCATAGGCTACGGCGCCGCCGCGGGCGCCCTGGCCACCGTGCTGTGCGGGGTGGTGCATCCGGCCGATATTCCCGCCATATGGGGCATGGTATGGAACGCGACCCTGGCCTTCGTCGCCCTGGTGGTGATCAGCCTGATCCTGGACGAGGCGGGCTTTTTCGAGTGGATCGCCCTGCATGTCGCGCGCCGGGGCGGCGGACGCAGGCGCCGGCTATTTGTCCTGTTCATCGTCCTGGGCGCGGCAGTATCGGCCTTTTTCGCCAATGATGGCGCGGCGCTCATTCTCACGCCCATCGTCGTCGCCATGCTGGCGGCCTTGCGCTTCGGGCCCGCCGCCATGCTGGCCTATGCCATGGCCGCCGGGTTCATCGCCGACACGGCCAGCCTGCCCCTGCTGATATCCAATCTCGTCAATATCGTGACGGCCGACTATTTCGGCATCGGCTTCGCCCGGTATGCGGCGACGATGGCGCCCGTCACCCCCGTGGCCGTGCTGACCAGCCTGGGCATGCTGCTCTGGCGCTTCGGCGCGGACGTGGGCGGCGGCTACGACGCCGCCGGGCTACCCGCGCCGGCCGGCGCCGTGCGAGACCGGTTCGTTTTCGCCGCCGGCTGGTGGGTGCTGGCGGCGCTGCTGGCATGCTTCTTCCTGGCCGGGCCGGCCGGCGTGCCCCTGTGCGTCCCCGCCCTGGCCGGCGCCGTGGCGCTGCTGCTTGCGGCCGGCCGGGGCACGGCGATTTCTACCCGCCGCGTCATGCGCCAGGCGCCCTGGCACATCGTGATCTTTTCGCTGGGCATGTACGTCGTCGTGTACGGCCTGCGCAATCAGGGCTATACCGCCTATCTGGCCGGCGCCCTGGACTATCTCGCGGCGCGAGGCAGCTGGAGCGCCACACTGGGCACCGGCATGCTGATGGCCCTGCTTTCGTCGGTCATGAACAACCTGCCCGCCGTGCTGGCCGGTTCGCTTGCCATCGATGCCAGTCATGCCGCCGGCCCCATCCGCGAGGCCATGATCCACGCCAACATCATCGGCTGCGATCTCGGGCCCAAATTCACCCCCATAGGCAGCCTGGCTTCCCTGCTGTGGCTGCATGTGCTGGAACGCAAGGGGGTGCGCATAGGCTGGGGCTATTATTGCCGCTACGGACTGCTGCTGACCCTGCCCGTGCTGATGGCCACACTGGCCGCCCTGGCGCTGCGCCTGGGGGTTTGAGCGAATACGCCGCATCCTGTATAGTTGCGGCTGATTCTCATTCAGCCACGCCAGGCGGTCCTTCTTGCCGGCCGCGGGGCGCATCCGGCGCGGCGCCTGTCCGCGACAATAACCCATGCCTCGGACAGCACTTTCATCGCTACGCGCTTTTTCCCGACCGCGCGCCCTCCCACGGCTCATCCTGGCCGCCGTCTGCCTGGCCGTCCTGGGCGCGCTTGCCTGGTGGTACCTGGCCTCGCGCGGCAATGCGCCGCCCGCCTCGGGACCGGGGGCCAACTCATGGAACGGCCCCGTCCCGGTGCGCGTGACGCCCGCGCAATCGGGCAGCGTGGCCGTGCGCCTGCCCGCCATCGGCACCGTCACACCGCTGGAAACCGTCACGATACGCAGCCAGGTCGACGGAAGGCTCGTCGATGTCGCCTTCCAGGAAGGCCAGATGGTCGAAAAAGGCCAGCTCCTCGCGCGCATCGACCCCGAGCGCTACCAGGCCCGCCTGGCCGTCGCGCAGGGCCAGCTCATGCAGACCCGCGCACAGCTCAAGCAGGCCGAGGCGGAACTGGCGCGCTACCGCACCCTGCGCGCGCAGAACTCCATCGCCAGCCGCGACCTGGAAGCCCAGCAGGCCCTGGTCGAACAGCTGCGCGGCGCCCAGGTGGCCGGCCGGGCCCAGGCGGACGAAGCGCGCATGGAATTGCGCTGGACCCGCATCGAGGCGCCCATCGCGGGCCGGGCCGGATTCCGCAACGTGGACCCGGGCAATCTGGTCTCCGCCACGGACACCGAAGGCCTGGTCGTCATTACCCGCGTCAAGCCCATCTCGGTGGTCTTTTCCATCCCCGCCCAGCGGCTCGACGATGTGCGCGGCCAGTTGAACGCCGGCCTTCGGCCGGCCGTGGAAGTGCGCGACAGCGACAATCGGCGCGTGCTCGCGCGCGGCCAGCTGCGCACCGTGGACAACCGGATCGACGTCGCCACCGGCACCGTCCGGCTCAAGGCCGAGTTCGACAACGAGGACGCGGCGCTTTTTCCGAACCAGTTCGTCAACGTCAGCCTGGATCTGCGGCGCATCGCCGACGCGGTCACCATTCCCGTCGATGCCGTGCTGCACGGCTCGCGCGGCAGCTACGTCTATGTAATCGAAGAAGGCAAGGCCCACGTGCGGCAGCTCAAGGCTGGCGCGGATGACGGCGAGCGGGTCGTCGTCCAGGAAGGCCTGAGCAAGGGCGATCAGGTAGTGCTGGAAGGGCTGGACCGCCTGCGCGAAGGACGCGAGGTCATGGTGGTGGCCGACCCGCCCGGACCGTCCGCGGCCGCCCCTGCCGGCTGAGTCCATGGAACTGTCGCGCCCCTTCATCCTGCGGCCGGTGGCGACCTCGCTGCTGATGCTGGCCCTGCTGATTTCGGGGCTGCTGGCCTGGCGCCTGCTGCCCGTGGCCGCCCTGCCGCAGGCCGACTACCCCATCATCCAGGTCTATACCTTCCTCCCCGGCGCGGGGCCGGAAATCACGGCGCGCGCCATCACGGCGCCGCTGGAGCGGCGGCTGGGGCAGATACCGGGGCTGCAGCGCATGAGCTCCACCAGTTCGACCGGCGCGTCCGTCATCACGCTGCAGTTCAGCCTGGCGGTCGACCTGGGCGTGGCCGAACAGGAAGTGCAGGCGGCCATCAACACCGCTTCCAGCCTGCTGCCCGACGACCTTCCCACCCCGCCCGTATATCACAAGGTCAACCCGGCCGACGCGCCCATCATGACGCTTGCCGTGTCCTCATCCACCGTGGCGCTTGCGCAGGTATACGACCTTGTGGACACGCGGATGGCGCAAAAGCTGTCTCAACTGCCGGGGGTCGGCATGGTCAGCCTGGCCGGCGGCCAGCGGCCGGCCGTGCGCGTGGAGGTCAATCCGGCCGCCCTGGCCGCGCACCGGCTGTCGCTGGAAGACGTGCGTCAGGCCATTGCCGCCGCCAATTCCAGCCAGCCCAAGGGCAGCCTGGACGGCCCGCACCGCTTCGTCATGGTCGAGGCCAACGACCAGATCACCTCGGTGCAGGAATACCGGCAATTGATCATCGCCTGGGAAAACGGCGCGCCGCTGCGCCTGTCCGACGTGGCCGACGTGCAGGAGGCGGCCGAGAACCGCCACCTGGCCGCCTGGGCGGGCTACTGCCAGCCCGCGGGCGATTCGGGCGCGGCCGGCCGCCACGATGATGGCGGCGGCGCGGGCCGGGATGCCCGGAACGGCCGCAACGGCCAGGCGGACTGCGCCGGCACGGCCTCAGCGCCGGCCCAGGTGCCCGCGGTCCTGGTCAACATACAACGTCAGCCGGGCGCCAATGTCATCGAAGTGGCCGACCGGGTCCGCGCGCTGCTGTCCCGGCTTTCCGCCAGCCTTCCCGCCGCGGTGGACGTGACGGTGCTCACCGACCGCACCGATTCCATCCGCGCGTCGGTGCGTGACGTCCAGAAGGAGCTGGTCTTTGCCGTGGTCCTGGTCGTGCTGGTCACCTTTCTGTTCCTGCGCAATCTTCCCGCCACCCTGATCCCGGGCGCGGCCGTCCCCCTGTCGCTGGTCGGCACGTTCGGCGCCATGTATCTGGCGGGCTTCTCGGTGAACAACCTCAGCCTGATGGCGCTGACCATCGCCGCCGGCTTCGTGGTGGACGATGCCATCGTGATGCTGGAGAACATAGCGCGCCACCGCGAGATGGGCCAGAATCCTCTGCAGGCCGCGCTGAAAGGCGCATCCGAAATCGGCTTCACGCTGCTGTCCCTCACCGTGTCGCTGGTGGCCGTGCTGATACCGCTGCTGTTCATGAGCGACATCGTGGGGCGGCTGTTCCGGGAGTTCGCGATGACGCTGGCCGTGGCCATTCTGATTTCGCTGGCCGTGTCTCTGACCCTGACGCCCATGATGAGCGCGCGCATGCTGCGGGGCCTGGTGGCGCACGAACAGCGCGAAGGCCTGCTGGACCGCGTCATCGCGCGCTACGGCGTCTGGCTGGACTGGGTGCTGGCGCGCCAGACCGCCGCCCTGCTCGTCACGGCCGGCACGGTGCTGCTGACCGCCCTGCTCTACGCCAGCGTGCCCAAGGGCTTCTTTCCCATACAGGACAGCGGCGTCATCCTGGCCGTCACCGAGGCGCCGCAAAGCATCTCCTTCGATGCCATGGCGCGGCGCCAGCAAGCCGCGGGCCAGGCCATCCTGGAAGATCCCGACGTGGCCGGCCTGTCGTCCTTCATCGGCGTGGACGGCAGCAACGCCACGCACAACAGCGGCCGCATCCTGATCAATCTCGCTCCCCACGGCGGGCGCGACAGCGTCTCCGACATCATGCGCCGGCTGTCCAGGCGGCTGCAGAACGTGCCCGGCATCACCGCCTGGCTGCAGCCGGTGCAGGAACTGGCCATCGAAGACCGCGTGAGCCGCACGCAATTCCAGTTCACGCTGACCACCCCCGACGCCGAGTTGCTGTCGCACTGGGTGGCCAAGACCGTCGCCGCCCTGCGCGAACGGGCCGAGCTGGCCGACGTCGCCTCCGACCTGCAACGCGACGGCCTGCAGGCCATGGTGGAAATCGACAGGCAGGCCGCCGCCAGGCTGGGCATCACCGCCGCCGACGTCATCCAGACGCTGTACACGGCCTATGGGCAGCGCCAGGTCGCCACGCTGTTCACCCAGGCCAACCAGTATCGTGTCGTGCTGGAGGTTGACCCGCGTCACGCCACGGGCCTTTCCGCGCTGGATGCCACCTACGTGCCCACGCCCGCGGGCCCCGTCCCCCTGGCCGTCGTCGCGCGCGTCACGCAACAGCCCGCCGCCCTGGCCATTTCGCACCAGGGGCAGTTTCCGGCCGCCACCATTTCGTTCAACCTTGCGCCCGGCGCATCGCTGGGAGATGCGGTCTCCGCCATCGAGTCGACGGCCGCGCATATCGGCCTGCCTCCCTCGGTGGAGCTGCAATTCCAGGGCGCGGCCCAGGCTTTCCGCGCCTCGCTGGCCAACACGCTGTGGCTGATCCTGGCCGCCGTGCTGGTCATGTACGTGGTGCTGGGCATTCTGTACGAAAGCACCATCCATCCCATCACCATTCTTTCCACCCTGCCCTCGGCGACGGTGGGCGCCCTGCTGGCGCTGCACCTGACCGGCCGGCCGCTGGACCTCATCGCCGTCATCGGCATCGTGCTGCTGATCGGGCTGGTCAAGAAAAACGGCATCATGATGGTGGATTTCGCCCTGCATGCGCAGCGCCGCTTGGGCATGGACGCGCGCCAGGCCATACATCGCGCCGCGCTGCTGCGCTTCCGCCCCATCCTGATGACGACGCTGGCCGCCCTGGTGGGCGCGCTGCCGCTGATGCTGTCGGGCGGATCGGGCGCCGAACTGCGCCAGCCGCTGGGCTTGGTGATGGTGGGCGGCCTGCTGGTCAGCCAGGTGCTGACCTTGTTCACCACGCCCGTGGTCTATGTCTTCTTTGACCGCCTGGCCTCGCGCACGACGAAGCGGCGCGCCGCCGTGCCGGCCGACGGCCGCGCATGAAGATCGCCCGCCTGTTCATCCGCCACCCCGTGGCCGGCTGCCTGCTTGCCGCCGCGGTGACGGCGGCCGGCCTGCTGGCCTACTGGATGCTGCCGGTGGCGCCCCTGCCCGAGGTCGAGTTTCCGGTCATCGAGGTCAGCGCCGAACTGCCCGGAGCCAGCCCGCAGAACATGGCCGCCACCGTCGCCGCGCCGCTGGAGCGCGCGCTGGGCAGCATCGCGGGCGTCCAGCGGCTGACGTCCTCCAGCTCACAGGGCGCGACCCGGGTGCGCCTGACCTTCGAGCTGGAACGCGACATCGACGCCGCGGCCCGCGACGTACAGGCGGCCATCAATGCCTCGCGCGGCCAACTGCCCACCGGCATGCCTGACAGCCCTTCTTATCGCAAGGTCAACTCTTCGCAAAGCCCCGTCATGGTGCTGGCGCTGGCCTCGCCCCATCTGGCGCCGGGCCGGCTGTACGACCTGGCCTCCACCATACTGGCGCAGAAAATCTCCCGGATCCAGGGCGTCGGCGAGGTCGAGATGGGGGGCAGCGCGCTGCCCGCCGTGCGGGTACAGCTGAACCCCGGCGCGCTGGCGCACAACGGCATCGCGCTGGACGAGGTGCGCGACGCCATATCCGGCGCCAACGCGCTGCTGCCGGTGGGGGCGCTGGAATACCGCTCGACCCAATGGCTGCTGAACACCGGCCAGGGCCTGCGCAACGCGGCGGATTTTCGCCGCCTGGTGGTGCGCCAGCGCGACGGCGCGGCCATCCGCCTGGGCGACGTTGCGGACGTCAGCGACAGCGTGGAAAACCGCTACAACAGCGGATTCCACAACGAAGAGCCGGCGGTGCTGCTGACCATCCACCGCCAGCCCTCGGCCAATATCGTGACCACGGTGGACGCCATCCATGCCCAGTTGCCCATGCTGCGGGCCCTGCTGCCCGCCGACACCAGCCTGGCGGTCGTGACCGATCGCAGCCCGGGCGTGCGCGCCACGCTGCGGGAGGCGCAGTTCGCGCTGGCCGCCGCCGCCCTGCTGGTCATTGCGGTGGTATGGCTGTTCCTGGGCAATGCGCGCGCGGCGCTGATTCCCAGCCTGGTGGTGCCCGTGTCCCTGATAGGCGCCTTCGTGGCCATGTATTTCCTGGGTTTCTCACTGAACAACCTGTCCCTCATGGCGCTGATCATCGCCGCGGGCCTGGTCGTGGACGATGCCATCGTCGTGCTGGAGAACATAGAACGCCACATCGCCAACGGCATGCGGCCCTACCGCGCCGCGCTGAAAGGCGCGGGCGAAGTAGGCTTCACGCTGCTGGCCATGAATCTCTCGCTGGTGGTGGTCTTCGTCTCCATTCTGTTCATGGGGGGACTGATCGAACGCCTGTTCCGCGAATTCACGCTGACGCTGGCGGCGGCCATCCTGGTCTCCCTGGCCGTCTCGCTGACACTGACGCCCAGCCTGTGCGCGCACCTGCTGCGCCCCGCCGCGCACCGCCGCCGGGGCCGCGTGGCCGCGTTCGGCACGCGTCTGTCCCGGTCGCTGCGCCGCCGCTATGCGGCCAGCCTGGCCTGGTCGCTGCGCCACGGCACGCTGATGCTGCTGGGCCTGGCCGCCATCGCCGGGCTGACGCTCTACCTGTATGCGGCCATACCCAAGACCATGCTGCCCCAGCAGGACACGGGACAGCTGCAGGGCCTGGTGCGCGGCGACGACGGCTTTTCGTTCTCGGTCATGCAGCCCAAGATAGACCGCTACCGCAAGCACCTGCTGGCCGACCCGGCAGTGGCGGACGTGGTGGGCACCAACGGCACCAATGGCATCAGCAATGCCTGGATCACGGTGCGCCTGAAGCCGCTGTCCGAACGCCGCGAAAGCGCGCGCGCCGCCATAGAGCGCCTGCGCAACACCGCGCCGCCCGTGCCGGGCGGCATGCTTTTCCTGCAGGTCGCCCAGGACATCGTGCTGGAAAGCTCCTTCAACTCGTCCGACTACGAAGTGCTTTTGCTGTCGTCGGACATCGCGGCACTGCGGCGCTGGGCGCGCAGCCTGTCCCAAGCCATGCAGAAGCTGCCCGAGCTGACGGACGTGGACAGCTTCGGCGACGAAGCCACGCAGCAGCTTACCCTGGACATAGACCGCGACGCGGCGCAGCGCCTGGGCGTGGACCTGCAGATGGTCAGCAGCGTGCTGAACAACTCGCTGTCGCAGCGCCAGGTGGCCACGCTGTACGACCAACTGAACCAGTACCGCGTCGTCATGGAACTGGACCCCCGATACACGCGCGACGCGTCGGTCCTGGACGAGCTGCAGGTCATCGCCGCCGACGGGCGCCGCGTGCCGCTATCGGCCTTTTCCAGCTATCGCTACAGCCTGGCGGGCGACAGGGTGTATCACTACGACCAGTTCGCCGCGGCCGGCATCGAATACTCGCTCGCGCCCGGAGTCAACGCCCAGCAGGCCATGCAGGCCATCGACCAGGCGATAGGCGGGCTGATGCTGCCCTCGTCGGTGATCCCGCGCCATGCCGGCCAGTCCGGCGGCCTGGACGACACATTGCGCAAACAGCCCCTGCTGATCCTCGGCGTGCTGGTGACGGTGTATTTCGTGCTGGGCATTCTGTACGAAAGCACCCTGCATCCGCTGACCATTCTTTCGACGCTGCCCTCGGCCGGCGTCGGCGCGCTGCTGGCCCTGCTGGCCAGCGGCACGGAATTCAGCCTGATCGCCCTGCTGGGCCTGTTCCTGCTGATAGGCATTGTCATGAAGAATGCGATCCTGATGATCGACTTCGCCATCGCCGCCGAGCGCGACCGCGGCATGTCGCCCCGCAAGGCGATACAGCGCGCGGCCATGCTGCGCCTGCGTCCCATCCTGATGACCAATCTGGCCGCCCTGCTGGGCGCGCTGCCCCTGGTGCTGGGCGTGGGCGACGGGTCCGAGATGCGCCGGCCGCTGGGCATCGCCATCGTGGGCGGCCTGCTGGTCAGCCAGCTGCTGACGCTGTACACCACGCCGGCCGTCTACCTGGCGCTGGACCGGCTGCGCCTGCGTTTCATCCGGCCTGCGGGCGGCGCGGCGCCAGAGGCATGAGCCCCCCGCGTACCGGCCCTGCATTGCCGCAAGCCGCGCCGCGTACACTGGCTGGCCCGCGTCCGCCGGTACGGGCATTGGCGCTGCTACTGGTTCTTGCGAAGGGCTGGCCCCTGGACGAGTCCGCGCTGGTGCGGCGCATCCAGGTCCATGACCGGGCCCGCCGGCACGATGCCCGTGGGATTGACGTTGAGATGGCTGCGGTAGTAATGCCCCTTGATGTGGGCCATGTTCACCGTATCGGCCACGCCGGGCCATTGATACAGTTCGCGCGTAAAGCCCCACAGGGCCGGAAAATCGACCAGCCGCTTCAGGTTGCACTTGAAGTGGCCGTAATATACCGGGTCGAAGCGCAGCAAGGTGGTGAACAGGCGCCAGTCGGCCTCGGTGATGGCGTCGCCGACAAGGTAGCGCTGCCTCAGCAGCCGGCCTTCCAGTTTTTCCAGCGCCTCGAACAGCGCGCCCACGGCCTGATCGTAGGCTTCCTGGGTAGTGGCGAAGCCCGCGCGATACACGCCGTTGTTGACGCGCTCATAGACGTATGCGTTGATCTCGTCGATCTGCGCCCGCAAGGCCTGGGGATAGTAGTCGCCCGGCGTCGCGTCCAGCCCGTCGAAGGCGCTGTTGAGCATGCGGATGATTTCCGAGGACTCGTTGCTGACGATGGTCCGCCGCTGTTTGTCCCACAATACCGGCACGGTGACCCGGCCGCTGTAGCGCGGCTCGGCAAGGGTGTACAGCTGGTGCAGGTAGCTGGCGTGGTTGACGTGGTCGGGCACCACGCCGGGCCCCGGCTCGAAAGTCCAGCCATGGCTGAGCATCAGGGGGCTGACCACGGATACGCCGATGCTGTCCTGCAGCCCTTTGATGGCGCGCAAGATCAGTGTCCGATGCGCCCACGGACAGGCCAGCGACACATACAGGTGGTAGCGTCCCGCCCGGGCTTCGAAGCCGCCCTGCCCCGAAGGCCCGGGCGAACCGTCCGGCGTGATCCAGTTGCGGAACTGCGCCTCGCTGCGCACGAAGCGCCCGCCCGTGGATTTCGTGTCATACCATTGGTCGGTCCATTGACCGTCGATCAATAATCCCATTGCCTACCTTTCTGTCGGTTCATGGCCCGATAGTTCTTCGAGTATCGGGCAGTCGGGCCGGCTGTCGCCATGGCAGCAGTCCGCAAGCCTTTGCAGCTGGTTCCGGATGGAGCGCAGTTTCAGGATGTCCTGGTCCAGTTCGGCGATGTACTGGCTGGCAAGCCGTTTGACGTCCTGGCTTTTGCGGTCCGTGTCCTTCCATAGCGCCACCAGCGTGGCGATGCGCTCCAGCGAGAAGCCCAGATCGCGCGCGCGCTTGACGAAGCGCAGCGTCTGCACGTCGCTGTCGCCGTACAGTCTGTACCCCGCGGCCGTCCTGCCCGCCGCCGGAATCAGGCCGATGCTTTCGTAGTAGCGTATCATTTTTGCCGATACGCCCGAAGCCTGCGCCGCCTGACCGATGTTCATTGCGTCGTCCTCCATGGGCGGCTCCGCGTCCGCCTTGACCTTGCCATGATAGCAAGGTTTATCCTGGCATCATCCTATCCATGCCGGAGAAAAGACATGCTTGAATTCCACGTCGAAGACATGACCTGCGGCCATTGCGCGGGCGCCATCACCAAAGCCGTCCAGCAGGCCGTCCCGCAGGCGACGGTGCAGGTGGACCTGGACAGCCACACGGTGCGCGTCCAGGGCGCGCCGGACGCGCAGGCCGTGGCGGCAGCCATCTCTGAGGCCGGCTACACGCCCACCGCCTCGTCCTGAAGCCGCGGCTCAATTGGCCGATGGCCTGCCCTGGCGTGCGCATGGCGGCTCCGCCTTCCTGGTGAGCACGAAGTCCCAGCCCACCTTCCAGTAAGGCGCGGCAAGCCCGGGCGGCTCGCCGCCGGTTTTGCGCTCGACCCATTGAAAATCCGCCACCAGGCTTTGCTTGACGCCAAAGACCGCATCCTGGTCCAGGTACTGGCAGTCGGGCGTAAAGATGTGCGTGATGACCGGCTCGTAGCCCGGCGCGGTGACGATGAAATGGATGTGCGCGGCGCGATTGGGATGGCGCCCCAGCTTGCCCAGCAGCTTGCCGACAGGGCCGTCGTCGGGGATGGGATAGTAGCGCGGCTTGACGGACAGAAAACAGTAGCGGCCGTCCTCGCCGCTTGCGAACCTGCCGCGCAGGTTCCAGTCGGGCTGCACGCCTTTTTGCTGCACGTCGTAGAAGCCGTCGTCATTGGTCTGCCATACGTCCAGCTGGGCGCCCGGCACGGCCTTGCCTTCGGTGTCCCTGACCGTGCCGATGACCAGCAGCGGCTCGCCCTTGCCATCCAGGCAGATGTTGTCGCCGTTCTCGTAGCGCGGCGCGTCCTGGACGTGGAAAGGCCCCAGTATGGTGTTTTCGGTGGCGCCCGACGGGCGACGGTGGTTGATGGCGTCGACCAGCATGGACACGCCCAGTATGTCGGACAGCAGGATGAATTCCTGCCTCCAGTCGGTGCACATATGTCCCGTCTCGGTCAGGAACTGGATGGCCGCCAGCCATTCTTCATGCGTGGGTTCGATCTCTTTGACAGCTTCGTGCAGATGCCTCACGATGACGGCCATCACCTCGCGCATGCGCGGGTCGGCCTGCGCCGTCATGCGCGCGTTGACAACATTGACCGAATCTTCTTCGGTGAACAGGGGATAGCGCCGGGTCATGGCCGCTCCTATAGCTTGAACAGCGCCTTGGCGTTGCTTCGGCCTATCTTCAGCCGGTCCGGCTCGGAGATGCTGGCCGCGTCGAACCAGTCCGCGGCGTGATCGATGTTCTCGAAGGGCCAGTCGGTCGAGAACAGAATGCGGTCGGCGCCGATTTCCAGCATGGCGTCGACCAGTGTCTGGGTGCGGAAGTTGCCGGACGTCGTGATGTAGAAGTTCTCATTGAAATACTCCGCGATGCGCCGCTTGGCCGGATACGAAGGCGGCACCTCGACCCAGGCATTGCGGTTGTCGATGCGCCACATCATGTAGGGCAGTCCCTCGCCCATGTGGCCCAGGATAATGCGCAGGCCCGGGTGCGCATCAAACAGCCCCGAACCCATCAGCCGCAGCGCATGCACGGCGGTTTCCTGGGCGAAGGCCCATGTCGGCCCCATCAGCCAGGGATGCCCCGCATAGATGCGGCTGTCCTGCGGCAGGGGGTTGCGTGGATGCAGATAGAAAGGCACGTCCAGGCTGGCGATAGTGGACCAGAAATCCCGATATTGCGGCAAGTCGTAGTAAAGCGGCGTGTCGTCGCCCTCGCGCTGGCTGAAGCCATTGACCAGCGCGCCCACGAAGCCCAGTTCCTTCACGCAGCGCTCCAGCTCACGCGAGGCGGCCTCGGGGTCCTGCAGCGGCAGCGCGGCGAAGGCCCGGAAGCGTTCCGGGCGCTTGGCGCATTCCTGCGCCAGCACGTCGTTGGCGCGTTTGGCGATCTCGATGGCCTTCTTGACGTCGGGAATCGCCTGCACCGCCGGCGCGTTCAGGGACAGAATCATGGTCTCGATGCCGTACTGGTCCATCAGGCCCAGGCGCTTGCCGTGGATGTCCAGCAGGCGCGCCTGCAGCTCGGTCCAGTAGTCTCCCGGCACGAAGCCAGCAGAATCCTGGATGGTTTCGGGAATGGCGAAATGTTCTTCCAGTGCGATCTTGCCTTGCATGTCTGCTCCTTTGCGTTGTGTCGTATCGGCGATTCGATGGTCCGGCGGTCCGGGGATCGGGCCCGGCGTTCAATACTGGCCGCGCGGCTCCAGCCCCAATATATTCTGGCCCGCCATCGTGCCGACGGCGTCCCAGTTCATGCTGATATGTCTGCCTACCGCGTTGGCGTCGCGCCATGCGCGCTGCACCGGGTTGTCCAGGTTCAGGCCCAGGCCGCCCGTCGACGCGTTCAGCGCCTCGACGGCGCGCACCGCCAGGTTGACGGCGAACGCCTGCCCGCGCCGGCACCGTATCCGGTCGTCGACCGAAAAATCTTCCTGCGAGCCCGCCAGCGCCTGCGCCCAGGCAATGTCGCGCAGCAGGATCTCGCGCGCCGCGTCCACGCTGGCGGCGGCCTCGGCCACGCGCAGCTGGATGGTGGGAAATTCGGCCATGCGATTATGGGCGCCCGCCACCGCGCCGCGCGTCACGCGTACGCGGGTCGAGTCAATATAGCTTTCCAGCGCGCCTTTGGCCGCGCCCACGGCGGTCGCGCCCAGGCAGGCCGGAATGCCGCTCAGCAAGGGGATGCTGAACAGGCCCTGCCCCTGGTATACACGGGACCCGGGCGTCTTGCCCGAAACAGCGTCGGGGAAAGTCAGCACGCGATGGCCGGGCACGAATACATTGTCCAGCACCAAGGTCTTGGAACCCGTGCCGGCCAGGCCGACCACCTGCCAGGTGTCGTCAATAAGGTATTGGCTGGCCGGCACCAGCAGAAAGGCCGGCGTGGGCCCCCGCCCGTCGCGGGCCGGCAGCACAGCGGCGCACAGCGCCCACTGCGCATTCTCGCAGCCGCTTGCGAAGCTCCAGCGTCCGTCCAGGCAATAGCCGCCCTCCTGCTCCCTGGCCATGCTGGTCGGGGCATACGAGCCGCACAGCAGCGCATCCGGATTCTCGCCCCAGACGTCGTCCTGGGCCTGCTTGGGAAACATCGCCAGCAGCCATTGGTGGGCCGCCAGCAGGCCGGCCACCCATCCGGTGGCCGCGCAGGCGGCGGACAGGTCGATGCAGGCGTCGACCAGGTTCACGAAAGCGCCCGGCCTGCCGCCATATTCCGCGGGCTTGACCGCATCGAAATAGCCTATGCGGCGCAATGCCTCGATGTGCCCGGCGGGCACGCGCCGCGCCTGTTCAGTCTCCAGCGCCCGCGCCCTGAAGCCGTCCGCCAGGGCGGCCACGCCGGCCTTCAGGCAATTGTCGATGGCGGCCGGGCCGTCCGCCCGGGACGCTACGCTGCCTAGCATCATGATGAGTCTCCGGTGAATGTGTTTTTTCGGCTCAGGCCGCAGGCTGCGCACTGCAGTATTGAGCGTTTTCGTACAAAAGCGGCCGGGTGGCCTCTTCGACGCGGGCGTCGACCACCTGGCCTATGAAAAGGGTGTGGGAGCCGTAGGGCACCGCCGCCGCGCGCCGGCACACCACCCTGGCATGCGCGCCGGCAAGCGTCAGCAGGCCCGACTCGTGGCGGTCCCAGTTGCCGACGCGGAAACGCTCGCGGGGCTGTGCCTTGCCGCTGAACGCGTCGGACAGCGCGCTTTGCTGCTGCGACAGCACGTTCACCGCGAAGTCGGGCTGGCACATCAGCATCTCGTGCAGATAGGTGCGCCTGTTCAGGCATACCAGCAGCGACGGCGGCTCCATGGACACCGAGGTGACGGCGGTGACCGTCATGCCGTGGTCCACGCCGTCCAGCCGGCTGGTCACCACCGTGACCGTGGCCGGATACTTGCGCATCATGCTGCGAAAGCTTGCGCCCACTGCATCTTCCAGGACTGCGGTCATGGTGTCTCCTTGTCGTTTTATGCTTTCTATATCCGCATAATATTTTCATAAACAACATTTGTCAATGCAATTATTACATGAGCAAATCAATGCCGATTTGCGAAATGGCCGGCACGTAGGTCACCAGCGCCAGGGCGAACAGATACAGCAGCACATAGGGCATTACGCCGCGGTAAATGACTTTGAGCGGCGTCTGGAACAGCGACTGCATGACGAAGATATTGATGCCGAACGGCGGCGTGAACAGGCCTATGGCCAGGTTGAAGGTCAGGATCATGCCGAAATGGACAGGGTCGATGCCCGCCGCGGTGGTCAAGGGCACGAGCAGCGGCGTCAGCAGCAGAATGGCCGACAGGGGATCCAGCACGCAGCCCACCAGAAGCAGCAGGAAGTTGATGCCCAGCAGCAACTGCCATGCGGGCAGATCGGCCTGCGCGATCCATCCCACCAGGCTGGCTGGCACCTGGTTCACCGTGATGACCCAGGAAAACACCCCCGCGCAGGCGACGATGACGAGTATCTGGGCGCTGAAGCGCACTGTGCTGACGGCCGCCTCGAACACGCCGCGCATGTCCACCGTCCGCATCCCCAGCACCGTGGCCAGTATGGCGTACAGGCAGGCCGCTGCGGCGGCCTCGGTGGGCGAAAACACACCGCCGTAGATGCCGCCTATGATCACCGCCGGCACGCCCAGCGCCCAGATGCCCCGCCCGAACGCCCCGGCAAAGCCCCGCAGCGTTATCCGCCCTGCTTCGTCCCCCGGATGCGAGCGCCCCTTCCACATGCAATACAGCGCAAGCAGCGCGACGATCAGCACGCCCGGACCGATGCCGGCGGCGTACAGGCGCGGTATCGATTGGTCGGCCGCCGCCGCGTACACGATCATGGGAATGGAAGGAGGCAGGATGACCCCGACGGCTCCCACCGACACCAGCAGCCCGGATGAAAAATCGTCCTTGTAGCCGGCGCGCGCCATCGGGGGGTACATCACCTTGCCCACGGTCGCCACCGACGCCGCCCCCACGCCGCTGATCGCGCCGAAGATCGCGCCGGTTCCCACCGCCGTCAAAGGCAGTTTGCCGGGCACCCTTCCAATGCACGCCCGCACCAGGTCAATGAGGCGGTTGGCGATATCGCCCCGGTCCATGATCTCGCCCGCGAAAATGAAGAACGGCAGGGCCAGCAGGGCATAGACGTTCACCGAGGCGAACATCGTCTGCTGGAGTGCGGCCAGTGGCACGTTCATGTACAGCACCAGCGTCGCGCCGGCGGCCGCCAGCAGCACGATGAAAACCGGAAAACCCAGCAGCAGAAGCAGTACGGGCAAAGCCCCGAGGGTCCAGCTCATTTGCCCTCCTCCCTGCCGGCCAGGAGGCGGCCCGCGCGCGCCAGCGCAAGCAGGGCGATGGCGCCAAAGCCCAGCGTGACCGCGCCATGCGGTATCCACATGGGAAGATCGGCCATGCCGCTGCGCTGGCCCATGCCGAACAGGCGCGCGACGAAGCTGGCCGACGCCCATGCCATCAGCCCCGCCGCCGCGATGGTGACGAGCGCCTCGCACAGGGCAAGGATGCGCCTGGCGCGGCCCGAGGCCGCTTGCGCCAGCACGTCCATGCACAGGTGCTGACCCTGCATGCTGACGGTGATGGCGCCCAGGAAGGTGATCAGCACCATGGCGAAAACCTGCAGCTCATCGCTGGCCAGGAGGCTGAAGTCGAAAAAATAACGGAATACGATGTTGGCGCAATTGAGCCCGACGGCGGCGAGCAGCAACAGGGCCAGCCCTGCCTGGATCAGCCTGGCGGCGCGGGAGGTCATCGAAGACATGAACGAATCTCGCTGATGGATGGGGGAAACGGGCGGCCGTCGGCCGCGCCGGGGCTTGGGTCGCGCTTCTACTGGCCGGCCAGGCGCGAGCGAACGTCGCTGAACGCCTTGATTTCCGCCCCCAGCGCCTTGTTGGCCGCCAGGATTTCCGGCATGGAGGCCTGCACCGCATCCAGATAGGCTTTGTTGTCCTGCGCCGAGAATTCGACCACCTCGCCGCCGTTCTTCTTCCATACCGCGTAGGCCTCGTCCAGCAGCGCCAGATTCTGGCGATTGGCCTGCGGCAGCGCGTCGCGGGCGGCCTTGCGCACCACGGCGGCAAGCTCCGGCCCAATCTGGTCCAGAAAGCCCAGGCTGGCGACGGCGGTGACCACCAGATAGCTGTCGGGCAGTATGGTCATGGGCTTGGCCACGTCATAGAACTTGCCCGTGGAATACACCGGCACCCCCGCGAGCAGGCCGTCCACCGTGCGCGTCTGCATGGCGGACAGTACCTCGCCCAGAGGCATGGACAGCGGCGCGGCGCCCATTTTCCTGTAAGGCGCCACATACAGCGGCGAAGGCCCAGCCACCCTGATTTTCTTGCCCTTCATGTCGGCCACCGAGCGCACGCCATCCACCGTCAGCAGGGCCAGCGGCCCGTGAGGAAACGCCGCGATGGGGGTCACGCCCTTGTCCTTGCCGTAATCGGCGATGCGGTCCAGTATCTCGGGATCCGCCAGCACCTGCTGCGCCTGTTCGAAGCTGCCGAACAGGCCGGGCACATCGAACACCTCGAAGCGGGGATCCAGCTTGACGAAAAAGCCGGACGCGGGCGCCGTGACTTCGATGGTCCCGAACATGACGCCCTCGACCGTGGCGGGGATCTGCCCCAACTGGTTGGCCGGATAAAGCTCGACGTCTATCTTCCCGCCAGAGTTTTTTTCGACGCCCTGCTTGAAATTTTCCATCCATTTCAGGATGACGTCGTTGTTGGTCGGGGATGAAACCTTCAGGGTAATGGCTTGCGCGGCCAGGCTGGCCATGCCCAGCCCTGCGGCCAGTATGGCCGCGGCGGCGCGATGCTTCCAGTTGCTCATGTCTTGTCTCCTGTTTGTCGTTGTTGGCACGTCCGCCTCGACGGGCGGATCTGCGCCGGCATGGACCCCGCCGGGCCGGGGCGCCCCGGCGGCGAGACGGCCGGCATGGCCATCCCGGCGGGGATCCACAGCGCAACTTTCATATCAAATACAAATTTTGTCAATACAAAACTTGAATTTAAAAATATTTGATATGGAAAATAGGCGGTATAGTGTCAGTCGCCGAATATTTCTTCACCACGCCATGACATACCGATTCACGACTTCCTTTCCCTACCTGCTGAACCGCGTCGGGGTGCGCATGGGCGAGCGCTTCTCCAAGCGCCTGGCCGAATACCACCTGACCCTGCCCATGTATCGCGTCATGGCGGTGCTGCGCCAGGAAGGCGCGCAGCGCCTGAGCGACCTCAGCGCAATGGTCACGGTGGAAGTCTCGACGCTGTCCAGGCTGGTCAGCGCCATGCAGCGCGACGGGCTGCTGTCCCGCGTGCGGCCCGAGCACAATGGCCGCACCGTCAGCATTGCGCTGACGCCCAAGGGGGAAAAGCTGGTGGACGAACTCATGCCTCTTGCCGCGCATTTCGAGGCGGTGGGCACCCGCACGTTCACGCAAAAGGAAATCGCCTGGCTGAAGCAGGCGCTCAGCCAGATCCACGACAATCTGCGGGAGCTGTGAGCCGGACGGACGGCGCACGCGGCAGCGCCCGCAAATGGGGCGTCCGGCCCGCAGCGGGCCGGCGGTCGCCGCGCTCCGGGGGCTGCGGCGCCATCCGCCAAAGAAGCACTCAGCCCGCGACGGGGCGCATGCGCCTGAGCCGCAGGGCGTTGCTCAGCACGAAGACGCTGGACAGCGCCATGGCGCCTGCCGCGAACACCGGCGACAGCAGCACGCCATAAAAGGGATATAGCGCCCCGGCGGCCAGCGGGATCAGCGCCGTGTTGTAGGCGAAGGCCCAGAACAGGTTCTGCCGGATGTTGGCCATGGTGGCCCGCGACATCGCCACGGCATTGGGCGCGCCCATGAGGTCGCCCGACATCAGCACCACGTCGGCGGCCTCGATGGCGATGTCGGTGCCCGTGCCGATGGCCACGCCCACGTCCGCCCTGGCCAGGGCCGGTGCGTCGTTGATGCCGTCTCCCACGTAGGCAACGGCGCCATGTTCGGCCCGCAGCCTGTCCAGCGCCTGCACCTTGCCGTCGGGCAGGACTTCCGCGATCACTTTGTCTATGCCGGCCTGGCGCGCGATGGCTTCGCCGGTCAGGCGGTTGTCGCCCGTGATCATCGCCACTTTCAGGCCCATGCGATGCAAGGCGGCGATGGCCTGCGCCGTGGTCGGCTTTAGCGGATCGGCCACGGCGGCCATGGCGGCCAGCCTGCCGTCCACGGCGGCGTACAGCGGCGTCTTGCCCTCGTCGCCCAGGCGCCGGGCCTCGCCGGCGAAGATGTCCGGGTCCAGCCCCAGCTTGCGCATGTAGCGGTCGGCGCCGACCTCGACACGCTGCCCGTCCGCCATGCCTTTCACGCCGAAGCCCGTCACGGACTCGAAGCCCTGCAAGGCGGGCAGCGTCCCGCCCTGCCCCGTGGCGGCGCGCACAATGGCCTGGGCGATGGGATGCTCGGAGCGCGACTCGACCGCCGCCACCTGGGCCAGCACGCGTCCGCGCTCGAAGCCGGGCGCCATCAGCAGGTCGGTGAGCTCGGGCCGCCCCTTGGTAAGCGTGCCCGTCTTGTCCACGGCCACGACGCGGGCGTCCGCCAGCCTTTGCAGGGCGTCGCCCTTGCGGAAGAAGATGCCCATCTGGGCGGCGCGGCCGGTGCCCACCATGATGGATGTGGGCGTGGCCAGGCCCATGGCGCAGGGGCAGGCGATGATGAGCACCGCCACGGCGTTGACCAGCGCGAACGTCAGCGCCGGCGCGGGGCCGAAGACCAGCCAGGCCGCGCAAGTGACGGCGGCCACGGCCATCACGCCTGGCACGAACCACATCGTGACCCGGTCCACCAGCGCCTGGATGGGCAGCTTGGAGGCCTGCGCCTGCTCGACCATGCCTATGATCCGCGCCAGCACCGTGTCGCGGCCCACCTTGGTGGCCCGGAAGTCCAGCGTGCCCGTCTGGTTGACGGTGCCGCCCACCACCTGGGCGCCGGCCGTCTTGCGCACCGGCACGGGTTCGCCGCTGATCATGGATTCGTCCACGAAGCTGTCGCCTTCCATCACCTGGCCGTCCACGGCGATGCGCTCGCCCGGCAGCACCCGGACGACGTCGCCGGACTGCAGCTGTTCGATGGCAATGTCCTGCACGGCGCCGTCGCGCAGCACGCGCGCCGTCCTGGGCTGCAGGGTGACCAGGCGCTTGATGGCTTCGGAGGTGCGCCCCTTGGCGCGGCCCTCCAGGTAGCGGCCCAGCAATATCAGCGTGGCGATGACGGCCGCGGCTTCGTAATAGACGTGGACCGTGTCCGCCGGCAGCAGGCCGGGCGCGAAGGTGGCGACGACCGAGAACAGATAGGCCGCGCCGGCCCCCATCGCCACCAGCGAATTCATGTCGGGCGCGCCCCGCAGCAAAGCCGGCACGCCGTGGCGGAAGAAGCGCCATCCCGGCCCCAGCAGCACCAGCGTGGTCAGCACGAACTGCAAGCGCCAGCTGACCGCCATGCCGATGCCCGCCATCACCCAATGGTGCATGGGCGGGAAGAGATGCGAGCCCATTTCCAGCAGAAACACCGGCAAGGCCAGCGCCGCGGCAATGGCCAGGGCGCGCCGCAGCCCGCGCTGCTCCTGCTCTTGCCGCTGCGCAAGCTCGTCCTGCGCGGCGGCGTCCTGGATCAGCCTGGCCTCATAGCCGGCCGCCTCGACCGCCTTGACGGCCGCGGCCGCGTCCGGCTCGTCGGCGAAGACGATGTCGGCCTTCTGCGTGGCCAGATTGACCTGGGCGCTTGACACGCCAGGCACCGTTTTCAGGGCCCGCTCGACGCGGCCCACGCACGATGCGCAGCTCATGCCCTCGATGGCGAGGCTGAGCCGGCCGCCCTCGGGCCCGGCGACGGCCGGCATGCCGCCGGACAGGGTTTGGGTAGAATTCATGACACATCCTATGTATCGGCGCCGCGCCTTCCATGGCGCACATTGCCCAATTTAAGGCTTCCAACCATGGCAAGGTCAACCTCGGACATCCGCCACACCGACTATCTGGCGCCGGCGCACGCGCCGCCCGGCCTGGCCACCCGTCCCACGCGGGTCGAACCTTTCTACAAAAGCAAAAACCTGTACCAGAAAAAACTGCGCCAGTATGTCGAGGCGCTGAGCCGCCAGCAGGAAATGCTGTACGCCTCGGGCGACCAGGCCCTGCTGCTGATTTTCCAGGCGATGGACGCCGCGGGCAAGGACAGCACCATCAAGGCCGTGCTGTCGGGCGTCAATCCGCAAGGCTGCCGGGTGCATTCCTTCAAGCCGCCCGACGACGAGGAAAAGCGTCACGATTTCCTGTGGCGGGCCATGCCCAAGCTGCCCATGCTGGGCACCATAGGCGTATTCAACCGGTCTTATTATGAAGAGGTGCTGATCGTCCGCGTCCACCCAGAGCAGATGCTTGCCCCGCGATACGCCGGCGCGGACCTGGCGGCACTGTGGTCCGAACGCCATCGCGCCATCGCCGGCCTTGAAGCCCATCTGGCGCGCAATGGCACGCGCATCGTCAAGTTCTTCCTGCACGTATCGCCGGACACCCAGCGCAAGCGCCTGCTGGAACGCCTGGACGATCCCGAGAAGCACTGGAAGTTCGACCCCGCCGACCTGCGCGAGCGCATGCGCTGGGACGACTACATGCGGGCCTACGAAGACTGCCTGCAGGCCACCTCGACGCCTGAGTCGCCCTGGTATGTCATACCCGCCGACGACAAAGAGAATATGCGGCTCATCGTGGCCCGCATCGTGCTCGACACGCTGCTGGACATGGGCCTGAGCTTTCCGTCGGCCAGCCCGGCGCTGCTGGCCGACATGCCGCGCCTGCGCCAGGAACTGGCGGACGGCTAGCCGTTCCGCTTTCCGGAAGGGTTTTCCGCAAGCCGCAGCCGCGGTATGCTGGGGCCTTGCGCCCCGACCTCTTTTTCAGGAGACCAGCCATGCCAGAAGCCACAGAGAACCCCCTCGCCCAACGCAAGAAGGCCAGCGATTTCCCCCCTGGCGTGCTTTCCCTGTTCGACGCCTATGTGCACGGCGCCATCAGCCGCCGCGACTTCCTGCAGAAGGCCGCCAAGTACGCGGTGGGCGGCTTTACCGCCGCGGCCATGCTGGAAAGCCTCGCGCCCAATTTCGCCTGGGCCCAGCAGGTGGCGCCCTCGGACAGCCGTATCAAGACTGGATACGTGGAATACTCCTCGCCGCAGGGCACGGGCACCGTGCGCGGCTATCTCGCCCAGCCCGCCCAGGCCCAGGGCAAGCGGCCCGCCGTCCTGGTCTACCACGAGAACCGCGGCCTGAACCCCTATATCGAAGACGTGGCGCGCCGGCTGGCGCTTGAAAACTACCTGGCCTTCGCTCCCGACGCCCTGACCCCCGTCGGGGGCTACCCCGGCGACGAGGACAAGGCCCGCGCCCTGTTCGCCCAGTTGGACCAGGCCAAGGCGCGCGAAGACCTTTTCGCGGCCGCCGATTTCGTCAAACAGCATCCGCAGGCCAACGGCGTGTTCGGCGCGGTGGGTTTCTGCTATGGCGGCGGCATCGTCAACCAGTTGGCCGTGCGGCGCCCCGACCTGGCGGCGGCCGTGCCTTTTTACGGCAGCCAGCCCAGCGCCGAGGACACCGCCCGCATCAAGGCTCCGCTGCTGATCCACTATGCGGGCCTGGACGAGCGCATCAACGCCGGCTGGCCTGACTTCGAGGCCGCCCTTAAAGCCGGCAAGGTGGACTACCAGGCGTATATCTATCCCGACGTCAACCACGGCTTCCACAATGACACCACGCCGCGCTACGACGAGCAGGCCGCCAAGCTGGCCTGGCGCCGCACGCTGGAGTTCTTCCACAAGCACCTGGACGCCTGAGCGCGCCAGCGCGGGCGCCGCTGGCTGCCGCGCGGGGCGGCTTCGGGCTAAAGAAGCACCGGGCCGCGGCTCGCATGGCGCGCCCTGGATGGGCCGCGGCGGAAGGGTTCAGTCCAGGCGCGCGACGGCCGGCCGGGGCGCGCCGCTCCAGCTAAGCTGGTAAGCCTGGGCGCGGCGTACATTGCCCACCAGCGCGGGCCGGAAACAAGCCAGGTTGGTGCCGCCCGGACGGCGGACGCTGGGATACACCACCCCCATTGAGCCGGCCTGCAGCAATGTCTCGGCCAGTTCCTGCGAGGCCACGTAGCTGGACGGATCCAGGCAGGCCGCGAATTGCGGCGCGCCGCGCAGGTCATGGAATTCACTGCTGAAGTCCGCCAACAGGGCCTGGTAGCTGACGCTGTCTTCAAAAAAGCCGATCTCGGCGTATTCCACTGTCTTGTGGAAGATGATCTCCTCCAGCGCGGTCTCGGCGTCGAAGGCGCAATACCAGGCCCCGCGCTGGCCCGAATTGAAGCGGCTGCCTTCCGGACGCGGATAAGTAAAGGCCGCGTTGACGATGCGAAAGTTCGCCACCCCGAACACCAGTTCGTCGATGCCGATGCCCGGCAGGCCGCCGCGTTCGCCCAGCAGCCGCTGGTTGGTGGCGTTGTCCAGGTCGAACAGGTCTTTCAGGTGTTCCTGGCCGTCCGACAGCGGCGCCAGGACAGAGTCTTCCTGGTCGGCGAAACGCGAAGGCAGCAGGCGGCAGGTATCCAGCTGGCGCAGCAGGCAGACCGGTGGCAGCGAGGGCATGCCTTATATGCCGCCGCGCCGCGCGTCCAGCAGTTGGCGCACCGCCTGCATCGCCAGCAGGCCGCCTTCCTGCATATAGGCCAGCGGCGTGCGGCCCGCGAAAACGGCATTGCTGTTGGACAGGTGCACCCAGCGGTCGGCCAGCTTGTCGCCGTACAGGATGTGCAATGCCTTGTAGATGCCCAGCAGGTACGAAATGCGCGTCAGCCGGTCGACCTCGAGCACGCGGTCGGGCTTTTTCTTCCATTCGTAGTAGGCGCTGCTGGATACCCCGCCCAGCAGCGCGCAAGCCTCTTCGTCGCGCAGGCCCCAGGCCTTGGCCAGCTTGAAAAAGCCCTTCAGGGCCGATTTGGACAGGCGTTCACGCACCGGCCTGGCATTCAGGTCGACGACGACGGCCGGCTCAAAGCGGCTGATGGGATAGGCGTAGGCGAGGCTCATGGCATTTCTCCAGATATGGACATATTAATCCTTTTTTCTGGAGAAATAAACCATGAATGTCCGGGAGAGCCGCGACAACGGTCCGCGACGCCCGCAAGAGCCAGTAATCCTGCTTTCAGGCCTAGAGAATGGCCTCGACTTCTGTGGAGGGCCGGCACAGGCGCGTGCCCTTGTCGGTGACGACGAAGGGGCGGTTCATGAGGATGGGATGCGCCATCATGGCGTCCAGCAGCTGGTCTTCGCTGAGCGAGGGGTCGTCCAGGCCGAGTTCGGCATAGACGTCTTCTTTGCTGCGCACCACGTCGCGCGCGGTCAGGCCCGCGTCGCGGATCAGCCTGGCAAGCTCGTCGCGCGAAGGCGGCGTCTGCAGATATTCGATGATGCGGGGCTCCAGGCCGCGCTCTTGCAGCAGCTGCAAGGTCGCGCGCGAGGTGCTGCAACGGGGGTTGTGATAGATGGTGGCGGTCATGCGCGTGTGTCCCTCCTGTATGTCGATGAACGCCGCGCCTTGCGGCGCAGCCGTTAGATTCTATACGACGACATAAACCTTGCGGCGCGGGCCGGGCTGTAATACTCTTTGCCAGTCTTATTGCTAGCTTCAACTATCCAAGCTTCAAATAAATTGCCGCGGAGAATCCAATGGAGCCGACACTGCTGGTCGAACTGGCGCTCAACGGGCTGCAATTCGGGCTGATGCTCTTCCTGCTGGCCGCCGGGCTGACCCTGGTGTTCGGCATCATGGACTTCATCAACCTGGCCCATGGCTCGCTGTACATGCTGGGGGCCTACTTCGCCGCGTCGTTCACGCTGCTGACGGGCTCTTTCTGGCTGGGCCTGGCGCTGGCGGTGGCGGCCACCATGGCGGCGGGCGCCATCCTGGAGATCCTGGTTTTCCGGCGCCTGTACCAGCGCAACCACATGTCGCAGGTACTGGCCACCTTCGCCCTCATCCTCATCTTCAACGAGGGGGCCCGCATGGTGTGGGGCGAGCAGCCGCTGCGGCTGAACACCCCCGCGATCTTCGCCGAGCCGGTACAGCTGCTGCCGGGCTTTTATTACTCGTCCTTCCGGCTCTTCATCATCGCCGCGGGGCTGGCCGTGGCCGCGCTGCTGTACTTCATCGTCGCCAGGACGCGGCTGGGCATGCGCGTGCGGGCCGGCGCCTCCAACCGAGAAATGGCCACCGCCATGGGCGTCGACATCAAGACCCTGTTCACTCTGCTGTTCGCCTTCGGCGCCGCCCTGTGCGCCATTGCCGGCGCCCTCCTGGGCAGCATTCTTTCCGTCCAGGTGGGCATGGGCGAAAGCATTCTGATACTGGCCTTCGTGGTCATCGTGGTGGGCGGCATCGGCTCCATACGCGGCGCGCTCATCGGCTCGCTGCTGGTGGGCGGCCTGGACACCGTCAGCCGCACGCTGCTGCCCTCGCTGCTGCACGCCGTCATGCCGGCGGCGGTGGCTTCCAGCCTGGGGCCCGCCCTGGCCTCGATACTGATCTACCTGCTCATGGCCTGTGTGCTGTTCTTCAAGCCGCAGGGCCTCTTTCCCGCGCGCGGCTGAGGAGGCCCCATGCACAGCACCCTGCACCACCGCCTGTCCGCCCCCTGGGTCATACTGCTGCTGGCGCTGCTGGCGGCCTTCCCGCCCGTGGCCGCCCTGTTCGGGCAGGAATTCTACGTCAGCTTCGCCACCCGCCTGATGGTCTTCGCCCTGGTGGCGTCCAGCCTGAACCTCATCCTGGGCTTCGGGGGCATGGTCAGCCTGGGGCATGCCGCCTATTTCGGAGCAGGCGCCTATACCGTGGCCATACTGATGCACCACGGCTGCGCCTCGGCGTGGGTGTCGTGGCCGGCGGCCATCGCCGTGGGCGCCCTGCTCTCGCTGCTGATCGGCCTGGTATGCCTGCGCACGCGCGGCGTTTACTTCATCATGATCACCCTGGCATTCGCGCAGATGACCTACTACATCTTCGTGTCGCTGCGCAGCTACGGCGGCGACGACGGCCTGGCGCTGCCGCAGCGCTCCGTACTGGGCGCGGGGCTGGACCTTTCCTCCGACACGGCCTTCTACTACGTGGTGCTGGCACTGTGCTGCGCCACCCTGTTCCTGATGCACCGCCTGGTCAATGCGCGTTTCGGCCGCGTGCTGCAGGGCATACGCGAAAACGAAACCCGCATGCAGGCGGTCGGCTACCCGGTGTTCCGCTACAAGCTGGCGTGCTTCGTCATTGCCGGCGCCATCGCCGCGCTGGGAGGCGCCCTGTTCGCCAACCAGAACTACATGGCCAGTCCCAGCCAGCTGCACTGGATGCAGTCGGGCACGCTGATGGTCATGGTGCTGGTCGGCGGCATGGGCTATTTCCTGGGCGGCGTCATCGGCGCCGTCACGCTGCTGGCGCTGGAAGAAATACTGACCGCCTACACTCCGCACTGGCCGCTGGCGCTGGGCTTTGTCCTGCTGGCCATCGTCCTGTACGTCCCGGACGGCCTGGCCAGCCTGTTCTCGCGCCGCCATGCTCAAAAGCCCCCACGCCGCGTCTTCGGCTTGTTGTGCGCCTCGCGGTCTGCACGGCGCCCGGATTCGCCCGGCGCGGCACAATCCGCAGGGGGCTATGCCGCATGCGGGCTGTCGGACGGCAGAAAAGGAGACCAGCCATGAAGCCCCTGCTGGAATTGCGTTCGCTGGTCAAGCGCTATGGCGGCCTGACGGCCACCGACCGGCTGAACCTCAGCATCGCCCCCGGCGAGACCCATGCCGTCATCGGCCCCAACGGCGCGGGCAAGACGACGCTCATCCACCAGATATCGGGCGGCCTCAAGCCCGACGAAGGCTCGGTGTGGTTCGACGGCGCCGACGTGACGGCCCTGCCTATGCACGAACGCGTGCGCCGCGGCCTGGCCCGCTCGTACCAGATCACCAACATCTTTCGCAACTGCACCGTGCTGGACAATCTGGCGCTTGCGGTGCAGGCGCGCAGCGGCTCCAGCATGCGCTTCTGGCGGCCGGCCATTTCCGAGTCCGGCCTGTTCGACGAAGCGCGCGGCCTGGGCCACCAGATAGGCCTGGGCGCGCGCCTGGACGCCCTGGCCGGCAGTCTCGCCCACGGCGAACAGCGCCAGCTGGAAGTGGGCCTGGCACTGGCCACCCGCCCCGCCATGCTGCTGCTGGACGAACCCATGGCCGGGATGGGGCCCAAGGAATCCCGCGACCTGGCACCGCTGATCACCGGATTGCGCGGCAAGCTGGCGGTGCTGCTGGTGGAGCACGACATGGAAACCGTATTCGCGCTGGCCGACCGCATCTCGGTGCTGGTCGCCGGCCGCATCATCGCCACCGGCACCGCCGCCGAAATCCGTTCCAACATCGAGGTCAGGAAAGCCTATCTGGGCGACGAGGTGCATGCATGAGCGTTTTGCTGGAAGTGGAAGGCATCGAGACCGCCTATGGCGCCAGCCAGGTGCTGTTCGGCCTGGACCTGGCCATCGCCCGCGGCCAGACCGTCACCCTGCTCGGCCGCAATGGCATGGGCAAGACCACCACGGTGCGCTCGATACTGGGCCTGACGCGCATCCGCGCGGGCCGCGTGCGCTTCGAAGGCCGGGACATCAGCCGCTGGAGCGCGGACCGCATCGCCCGCCTGGGCGTGGCGGTCGTGCCGGAAGGCCGGCACATCTTTCCCAACCTGTCGGTGCGCGAAAACCTGGTGGCCTTCGCCGGCAACCGCAGCGGCGCGCGCCAGCCATGGACGCTGGAGCGCGTCTATGCCCTGTTTCCCCGGCTGAAGGAGCGCTCGGGCAACATGGGCAACCAGCTTTCGGGCGGCGAGCAGCAGATGCTGGCCATCGGCCGCGCGCTGATGACCAACCCCCACCTGCTGATACTGGACGAAGCCACCGAAGGCCTGGCGCCCCTGATACGCGAGGAAATCTGGCAGTGCCTGGGCCGGCTGCGCGAGCTGGGGCAGACCACGCTGGTCATCGACAAATACGTTCAGCGCCTGATAGAACTGGCTGACAGCCACACGATAATCGAACGCGGCCGGGTGGTGTGGACGGGGGACTCAGGGGCGCTGCGCCGCGCGCCGGATATCTGGGAGCGCTACGTGGGCGTATAAAGCCCCGCCGACGCTGAAAGGGCGGCCGCACTGGCCGGCCTTGGGCGGGCAGACTGGACGCGGGCCGCTCGCGCGGCCTGAATCACGCCTCAGCCGCGCAGCGATTGCGCCGGCGTCTCGCCATAGCGCTGCCGGTACTGCGTACAGAAGCGGCCCAGGTGGCCGAAGCCCCAGCGCAGGGCGATGTCGGTGACGCGCGCGCCCGGCGGCGCCGCCAGCAGTTCGCGGCGCGCTTCGTCCATGCGCAGGCGGCGCACATAGGCCATGGGGGACTGGCCGTAGTGCTCCTGGAAGGCAGCGCACAGGCTGCGCACGCTGGAGCCGCAGGCCTGGGCGATCTGCGCCAGATCCATGGCTTCCTGGAGATGCGCCCGGATGTAGTCTTCGGCGGCCCGCAGCCGCCGGGCGGCCACGGGCCGCCGCAGCAGCATGTCGGAATAATTGTTTTTCTGGCAAAGCAGCAAGTGCTGGATGAGCGCTTCTTCCTGGGCGCGCAGCCATTGCGCGGGCATGGCGCGGCCCGGCTCGTTCAACCAGCACAGCAAGGCGCCGATCTGGTGCTGCCAGGCCCGGCCGTGGGCGCTGTCCAGCGAGATCTGCGGCGAGAACTCCACCGGTTCGTCCAGCTCGGCGCCCAGCAAGGCCCCGCAGGTGCGCTCGACCCTTTCGCGCGGAATCTTCAGCAGCAGCTGTTCGCAGCCCTCGCTCCAGTCCAGTTGCAGGGGCAGCGTGGGTGAAATGACCGCACCGGTGCGCGAATCGGCCGCCACCACTTCGCCCCCCACGGTGATGCGGGCGGCGCCGCTGACCGGCACCTGGAACAGCAAGAAGCGGCGCAGTTCGCCCGGCGCGATGTGCACGGCCGCGCCATAGCGCAGCAGCAGGAAGCTGAGATCGCCCAGACAGGCCTGCCGCAGCACGGAGTCCACCTTGCCCGGCCGCCACACGAGGTCGTGCTCTTTGAGCGCGCCGGCGGTGCAAAGCTTGGCTTCCTGGGGATCGCTGGACGCGAACAGCGGGGATGCGCCGTACAACGGCTCCAGCCCTTTTCTGAACCATGACTCCATGACAGCTCCCTTCGGGGGATTGGCGAATGTTGCGCGAACTGGCCTGAAAATGCCGGAAACGGATAGCCGCCGGCGACCATACGCCACATCATAGGCAGGCCCATACCAAAAAGGAATAGGAAACAACCATGATGAATCCCCACCCGACAGCACTGCGCCTTTCCCTTGCCGCCGCCCTCTGTGCCGCCGCGCTGGCCCTGCCCGCCCACGCGGCCGACGCCATCAAGATCGGCTTTCTGTCCACCCTGTCCGGCCCCGGCGGCGCCCTGGGCATCGACATCCGCGACGGCTTCCAGCTGGCGATCAAGCATGCGGGCGGCAAGCTGGGCGGGCTCGACGCCGAAGTCACGGTGGTGGACGACCAGCAGAAGGCCGACGTGGGCCGCCAGGCCATCGACCGCCTCATCAAGCGCGACCATGTCGACGTCATGACGGGCATGGTGTTCTCCAACGTTCTGCTGCCCCTGATGCCCAGCATCCTCAACAGCGACACCGTCTATATTTCCACCAACACCGGGCCCATGGACTATGCCGGCCGCAAATGCGACAAGAACTTCTTCGTCGTGTCGTGGCAGAACGAGGACATTCCCGGCGCCATGGGCAAGTATGTGTCCGAACAGAAGCATGGCGGCGTGTTTCTGATCGCCCCCAACTACCCCGGCGGGCGCGAGTCCATCGGCGGCTTCAAGCGGCTGTACAAGGGCAAGATCGCCGACGAGGTCTACGTCAAGCTGGGCCAGCTGGACTTCTCCGCCGAACTGGCGCAGGCGCGCGCCTCCAAGGCGGATTCGGTGTTTTTCTTTCTGCCCGGGGGCATGGGCATCAGCTTCATCAAGCAGCTGGTGGGATCGGGCCTGTCCAAGAGCATGAAAATCTACATGCCCGGCTTCTCGGGCGACCAGGACACCATCAAGGCGGTGGGCGACCCCATGCTGGGCACCTACAACTCGTCGCAGTGGTCGCCCGACCTGGACAACCCCCAGAACAGGCAGTTCGTCGCCGACTTCGAAAAGGAATACGGCCGCATTCCCACCATGTACGCCTCGCAGGGGTACGACGCGGCCATGCTGCTTGACGGCGCGGTGCGCGACGTGAAAGGCGACATCGGCAACAAAGAGGCTTTCCGCAAGGCATTGCGCGCGGCCAATTTCAAGTCGGTGCGCGGCGGCTTCAAGTTCAACACCAACCAGTACCCGATCCAGACCTACTACCTGCGCGAAGTCGTCAAGGACGATCAGGGCCGCATCACCAACAAGATCGTGGACACCATCCTGAAGGACTACCACGACCCCTTCGCGGCGGAATGCCCCATGGGCCAGTCGTAAAGCATCCACAGCAGGCAGCCGGCGGCGCGCGCCGCCGGCCCCAAGGAGTCACAATGAGCTACACCCAGGAACAGATCGCCGCGCTGGTGCGCGACGACAGCGTGCATAAATCGGTGTATACCGATCCGGACCTCTTCCAGCTCGAAATGGACCGCATATACGGCCAGGCCTGGATCTATGTCGGCCATGACAGCCAGGTGCCCCAGGTCGGCGACTTCCACGCCACGCGCGTGGGCGACCAAGAGGTCATCATGGTGCGCGGCACCGACAAGCAGGTGCATGTGCTGTACAACCGATGTCCCCACAAGGGCGCCATGCTGGTGGCCACCGACGACGGCAACGCGGGGAAATTCTTCCGCTGCCCTTACCATGCCTGGACGTTCAGGCTGGACGGCAGCCATCTGGCGGCGCCCATGCGGCGCGGCTTCGAGGGCACCCGATTCGATCCGCACAGCCCCGAATTCGCCATGCGCAGCCTGGCCCGCGTGGCCAATTACCGCGGCTTCGTCTTCGCCAGCCAGGCTGCGCATGGCCCCGACCTGGAAACCTTTCTGGGCGGCGTGCGCTCGTCCATCGACAATATGTGCGACCGCTCGCCCATGGGCGAAGTCGAGGTGGCGGGCGGCTCGTTCAAGGTCTGGCAGCCGTCCAACTGGAAGGTCTTCTACGAGAACCTGCATGACACCATGCACGCGCCCGTCACCCATGAATCGTCCTACACCTCGGCCCGCAGGCAGGCCGAGAAGCTGGGCGGCATGCCGCTGGAGCTGCACATCATGGACGGCAACGGCGAACCCTACGAGTTCTGGGAGAAGCTGGCGCTGATGGCCTTCGACTACGGCCACGGCTACATGGAAGGCATCTTCAATCCCGGCGCCATCGAAACCGACCCCGTCACGCGGGCGCACTTTGAAACGCTGGTGCAGGCCTATGGCCGCGACCGGGCGCTGGCCATCCTGGGCGAGAACCGCCACAACACCATCATCTATGGCAGCGGTTCTCCCCACACCGTATTCCAGCAGTTCCGCGTCATACGGCCCATTGCCGTGGACCGCACCATGATCGAGATCCAGACCTTCCGCCTCAAGGGCGCGCCCGACGCGGTGTTCAAGCGCGGACTGATGTACGCCAACCTGATCAACTCGCCCTCTTCCAACGTCATGCCCGACGACATCGAGCTGTACGGCCGCTGCCAGCGGGGCAACCTGACCCAAGGCGGCGACTGGGTCAGCCAGCATCGCTATGCCGGCACCGACAAGGACATCCCGGGCGGCATGACCGCCGTCAACGGCACCAGCGAGCTGCCCATGCGCAACCAGTTCCGCGCCTGGAAGCAGTACATGCTGGGCCAGTCATAGCATTGCAAGGAACCGACATGCTTTTCGACATCGATTTCGACGTAGCCACCGACCATGTGCGCGAGGTCAGCGTGCCGCTGGAAACCTACCACCGCGTGCAGCAGTTTATCTACCGCGAAGCGCGCCTGCTCGATGAACGCAAGTGGCAGCCCTGGCTCGACCTGTGGACCGAGGACGGTATGTACTGGATTCCGCAGCAGCACGGCCAGGCCAGCCCCTACGACCACATATCGCTGTGCTGGGAAAACCAGATGCTGCGCGAGCTGCGCGTGCGCACCCTGGAAAATCCGCGCAACTGGGCACAGCAGCCCATTACCCATGCCACCCGGGTGGTGGGCAACGTCATGGTCGACGGCACCGACGCCGACGGCTGCCTGGTGGTGCGCTCGGCCTTCCACATGACCGAATGGCGCCGGGGCGACCCGCGGCACCTGGCCGGCTCCTATGTGCACAAGCTGGTGGCCGCCGGCGACAGCTGGCTCATCCGGCTCAAGCAGGTCAATCTGGTGAACTGCAGCGACGTGCACAGCGCCATCCAGGTGTTCCTGTGACGGCTGCGCCTGACACCCTGCTGGTGGCGCTGCACTACCAGAACGACGTGCTGCATCCGGATGGCAAGATCCGCGTCGGCCTGGATGCCGGCAGTCCCGTGCGCGAACGCGTGCTGGCGGCCGCGCAACGCCTGCTGGCGCGCGCACGGGCCCTGGACATGGCCATCGCCCATGTTCGCGTGGCCTACCGCCCGGACGGCGCCGACATCATCCGCAATGCGCCCATTTTCCGCAATGTGGCCGCGTCGGGCGCGGTCGCCGAGGGAAGCTGGGGGGCGCAATTCCATCCGGCGCTGGCGCCCGACCCTGGCCGGGCGCGCGAGTTCGTCGTCAAGCACAGCCGCATCAATGCCTTCTTCGGCTCGCAACTGGAGGAAGTGCTGCGCGCCGCCGGCGCCCGGCGCCTGCTGGTGGCGGGCGTGGCGACGCATTCCGTCGTCGAAAGCACCGTGCGCCACGCCGTGGACATGGGTTACGAGGTCATGGTGGCGGCCGACGCCTGCGCCGCCGCCGATCCCGGCGCTCACGAGGCCTCGCTGCGCAGCATGGGCCTGATCGCGCAAATCCTCGACAGCGCCGGCCTCGAACAACATTTCCCCCTGCCCTCGCCATGAATC
>Ga0180223_1000138_pt1 | contig 140699 bp, 117 predicted proteins | sample eDN5th30CKraftOP_FD_151337 | JGI IMG/M metagenome (GOLD analysis project Ga0180223, IMG submission 151337) | Enriched Organic Plus compost microbial communities from Emeryville, California, USA - eDNA 5th pass 30_C Kraft OP (version 2) (version 2) ...
GCCGCAGCGGCCTTCTGCACAAGGCCGCTGCCCCCACCCCGATCACGTCAGAGAGTTGATTAACCCGGGGGTCAATTCCAGATGTCGTCAGGGGGTCAAATCTTCGTGTCGCTTGACAAATGGCGATCGATGGACGGCACGTACCGTCGGCGCATGCCATTCGGACATGATTACGCATGGAGACGAGATGAAGAAGCCGGCTTATTTCCTTGCCGCGGCAGGCTTTGCCTTGGCGGCTCATTCCGCCGCCTTGGCCCAGCAAGCGTTCCCTGCCCGACCAGTCCGGATCATCTCGGCATTCTCGACCGGATCCGGGCCGGACGCGATGCTGCGCATCGTTGCCGAACGTCTGTCCAAAAAGTGGGGCCAGCCCGTCATCGTCGAAAACAAGCCGGGGGGCAGCGGGTTCATCGCCGCATCCGAAGTGAAGCGCGCCGCTGCAGACGGAGCGACGCTGTTTCACGCCGACGGTCTGAATTTCACGGCGATTCCGCACATGTACGGCAAGATGCCGTACAAGGTCGGCGATTTCGTGCCCATCGTCCCGCTTCATCACAGCTATTTCTTCATCACCGTCTCTGCCCAGTCCAAGTGGGACAGCGTAGGCGACCTGCTGGCGGAGGCGCGCGCGAACCCGGGGCGCGTGACTTACGGTTCGTGGCAGATAGGCAGCGTGGCTCATTTGAATGGCGCTTCGCTGGAGGACACCGCCAAGGTACGCATGACGCATGTGCCGTTCAAGGACAATAGCCAGCTCTACACCTCGGTCGCCAACCGGGAAGTGGACTGGGCGTTCGGTACCGCCGGCAGCGCGGGCCCCTTGCAGAAAGCCGGCAAGCTCAAGTTCCTCGCCCTGGCGGGGCCAGAGCGGTTGCCAACCCATCCCTCCGTGCCGGTCATGGGCGAAGGCGGCGGGCCGGCCAGTTTCGAGGCGTCGGGCTGGGTGGGCTTGTTTGCGCCGGCGGGGACGCCCAAGGCGACGGTCGCCAAGATCAACGCCGACGTGATCAGCATCTACGAGCAACCCGACGTTCCGCCCAAAATGGTCGATTTCGGCTACATGCCTTTATTGATCTCACCGGAAGAAACCGCTGCGAAGATGAAGGCAGAAGGCGCCGCCTATGCCAAGCTGATCAAGGAGATCCGCTTGACGCTGGACTGACGGCAGGCGTCTGCGTCGCGTCAATCCGTGCTGATCTTCGCCGCCGCGATCAGCGGCCCGTAGGATTGCTGTTCGCTGTCGATGCGGGCCCGCACGGCGTCCGGGCTGGACGGTGCGGCTTCCTGGCCGAGCGCGGCCAGCGCCTGCCTGGCCTCCGGTGTGGCCAGCCACGCGCGTACCTCGCCGCCCAGCTTGTCCAGGATGGCCGTCGGCGTGCGCGCGGGAGCGTAGAGCGCGAACCAGGTTTCCAACTCGTAGCCGGGGAAGCCGAGTTCGGCCAGCGTGGGCACGTCCGGATACATGCTGGACCGTTCTAGCGAGGTCGCGGCCAGCACCTTGATGCGGCCCGATTTGCCGAATCCTCCGAGCGTGGCCTGGTCCAGCATGGCCAGCGGCGTGCGTCCCGACACCACGTCGCCGATGGCGGGGGCGAAGCCCTTATAGGGCACGTGGTTGAGCCGCACGTTGGCGCGCTGCGCGAGCAATTCCATGCCAAGGTGGGCAGAGCCGCCAATGGCATTGGAGGCATACGACAACGCGCCCGGCTTGGCCTTTGCCATGGCGAGCACCTCGTCCAGCGTATTGGCACCCAGTTCCGCCGATACACAGAGAAGGTAAGGTCCCTTGGACAACATGCTGATGGGCGCGAAGTCGGCCCGGGCATCGTAGGGCACCTGCTTGCTGGTGAGGGGGATCAGGGACATGGTCGAACCGCCCGTCATCAACAGCGTGTAGCCATCCGGCGCCGCGCGCGCGACCGCCTGCGCGGCAATCACGGTGTTGCCGCCGGCGCGCGATTCGACCAGTACGGGCTGGCCCAGGCTTTTCTCCAAACGCTGGGCGAGCAGGCGCGATAAGCCATCCGCGCCACCCCCCGGCGCGTAGGGGATGATGATGCGTATCGGCTTGTCGGGGTAAGCGTGGGCGGGACCGGCGGCCAGTACGAGCGCGGCGGCCATGCCGGCGAACAGATTGCGGCAACGGTGGAACATGCCTGTCTCCTTGCGCGCGGCTCGTGCCGCGCTGCGTTCTGTCATGAGCCGGCTTGCGCCGGCGGCGCGTCAAGTGCGGTACGACGGATCCTTGCGGTCCAGCATGCGCAGAAGCGCGGGCCATTCGAGGTTACCCAGGGGGCTGATGCTTCCGTCCGAACGCAGCGTGCCGGGCGGACGGAAGCCGGCCGAGGAAATCCTGTCGGCCAGGGCGGGCTCGGGGAGGGTCAGTTCCTGGCCGCTGGCCAGCGCATCCACCTGGGCCTGCATGGCCATTTCGAGGTGCCACATCATTGCGAACGCCTGGCCGATGCTTGCGCCGGCCACCAGCGTGCCGTGGTTGCGCAGGATCATGACGGGCTTGTCGCCGAGATCGGCGGCCAGGCGTTCGCGTTCGGCGACCTGGTTGGCCAGCCCCTCGCTGTCGTGGTAGGCGACCTTGCCGTGGAACAGCATGGCGTGCTGGGTCAGCGGCAGGAGTCCGCACTTCATCGCCGATACCGCCATGCCGGCCCGGGTATGGGCATGGATGACGCAGCGCGCATCCGGGCGCGCGGCATGGATGGCGCTGTGGATGACGAACCCGGCGCGATGGACCGGATGCGGCGTGGGTTCCACGATGTTGCCGTCGATGTCGATCTTGACGAGGTTCGAGGCGCAGACCTCGTCGAACATCAGCCCGAAGGGATTGAGCAGGAAGTGCTCTTCGGCGCCCGGTACGCGCGCCGAGATATGCGTGTAGATGAGATCGGTCCAGCCATAGTGGGCATGGAGCCGGTAGCAGGCGGCCAGATCCACGCGCATTTGCCATTCTTCGGTGCGCGACGCGGGGCTGGAAAGGGCGGCGATATCGGTCTGCATGGATTCCTGAGCGTGTTCAATCGTGCAAGGCAGAGCGGCCGCGCTTGGAGTAGAGTATTCCCGCCGCGCGCCCTCTGCGCATTGAATCGCCTGTCCGTGCCGAAGCCAATCAAAACATTTTGATCGAAACTTGAGAAAAATCTGAATGAGCATCGAGACCCAGCTGACCCTGCGGCAACTGCGGGCCTTCGTCGCCGTCTATCGGCTCGGCAAGCTCGCGACTGCGGCAAGCCGGCTTTCCGTGACGGAGTCGGCCGTCAGCACCATGCTCAGGCAGATGGAATCCGCGTTGAACCTGAGGCTGTTCGACCGGACCTCGCGGTCGCTGGTGCCGACCCAGGCGGCCCAGGAGATCATCGCGGCTGCCGAGCGCATACTGGGCGACGTAGCGTGGCTCGGCACGCGGATGCAAGACATGGGCGATTGTCGCATCGGCCGCGTGCACGTAGCCGTCACCGCTACCGTAGGCAGCGTCCTGATGCCGGGCGTGGTGCGGCGGTTCCGCGACGCTTATCCTGGCGTTCAGCTGGTGCTGGACGACTGCGCGCCGGATCAGTTCCTGGCCAAGGTGTCGTCGGAGCCCGTGGATTTCGGCATCGGTACGCCGGAACGCGAGGACCCGCTGCTGGCATCCCGCTTGCTGCTCCGCGACCACCTCTGCCTGGTCTGCGCAACGGACCACCCGCTGGCGCGCCGTCGCCAGGTGCGTTGGCGCGAACTGGCCAAGGAGCCGGTGATTGCCGTGCGTCAGGGACTGGCCTACGGAATGCGCCGCCGGATGGAAGCGGCCGCGGCAGGTGCCGGCGTGGCGCTCAACGTGGTGCACGAGGTGAATTTCCTGTCCTCGGCGTTCTGGATGACGGCCAGCGGGCTGGGAGTATCGATGTGGGCATCGGCGCTCGCGGCGCGCATGCCCTACGAGAATCTGACGCGCTGCCGGCTGGTGGGCCCGCGAGTGCCTATTGATTTCTCGCTGGTGCACAAACACGGCCGCAGCCTGTCGCCGGCTGCCGAGGCCTTCGTGGAAATCGCGCGCGACGAGCTCGCGGGCATGGACGTCCTGTAGCCCGGCCGGGGCTCCCTCCAGGCAGCCCCGGCCAAGCGCCTACTTGAACGTTCCCGCCACCGCCGTGCTGAAGTCCTCCGGCTTGAAGTACTTGCGCAGCGCAGCGTTCACTTGCGAGGCCGTCAGAGCTTGCAGTTTACGGTCCGATTCGGCGGCGAAGGCGAAGGTGCGGCCCAGGTCCAGGTAGTCCGACCACGCGTTCACCAGGCGCCGGTCTTGCGCCCGGACCAGATGCCGCAGGTTCATCAGCGAGGCGATCCCGTCCTTGACCTCTTCCTCGCTGAAGCCGTCGCGCAGGACGCGGTCGATTTCCTCCTTGATCACCGCCTCCAGGCGCGCCCGGTTGCTGGGCGCATAGATGGCGTACATGCTCCATTGCCCCGAGGGTTCGTACGCCGAAGCCGACAACTGGCTGCGCACGTTGTAGGACAGCCCCTCGCGCTCGCGTACCCGCATCCACAGGCGCGAGGTCTCGGAGCTGCCCAGCAGGTAGTTGGCGAGCAGCGCCGCCGGGTAGTCCGGATCGGTGTCCTGCAGCTTGACCGGCATGGTGGACAAATAGAAGGCATTGGCCTTGTCCGGCAGGGAAAGGTCGAAGCGCTGGGCGGGCACGGCATGGTAGGGGTCCGGCACGCGGGTGTAGGCGGGCGCCTGCTTCCATCCCGCCAGGCCCTTGGTCAGCGCCTGCTCGGCGGCCGCCGGGTCGAAGTCGCCCACGGCGGCCAGCCGCACGCGTCCCGCGCCGTAGAAGCGGTCGTGGAACTGCACCAGGGCATCGCGCGTCAGCGCCTTGTAGGCGGCTTCCTGCTCGTCGAAACTGGGCGTGTAGCGCAAGTCGTCGGCCGGCCATGGGTTGTCGTGCCGGGCCAGGGCCAGCTGGGCGACGGCCGTGGGCTCCTGGCGCGCGCTTTCCACCGAGGCCAGGCCGCGGCGGCGGTATTCGTCCAGTTGGTCTTCGGGGAAGCTGGCATTGCGCAGGATGTCCAGCACCAGTTCCAGCGTGGCGGGAAGATTGTCCCGCGTGGTGGAGATGTCCACCACGGCGCTGGTGCCGCCGGCGGCAAAGCCGACGTCGGCGCGCAGGGCGTCGAAGCGGTCCTGGATCTGCTGGCGGGTCATCGTGGCGGTGCCGTTGTCCAGCAGCGCGCCCACGGCGCTGGCGATCTCGCGCTGGCCGCGCAGCGATTCGGCGTCGCCGAATTGTACCACCAGCCGCGCGTTGACCAGGCGGCCGCGCGTCGACTTGGGCAACAGCGCCAGCTTGACCGGGCCGTTGGGCAGGTTCAGGGTCTTGCGCTGGGTACGCGCGTCGATGTTGGCCGGCGTGGCGTCGAAGGCCTCGGCTTGCACGAAGTCAGTGTCGCCCTTGTAGCCCTTGAGCTCGGCCTCCAGGTCCAGCGGCTGCGGGGCGGGCGCCCGCTGCGGATTATCGGTCGGGATATAGGTGCCCAGGGTGCGGTTCGACTGCAGCAGGTAGTTCTCCGCCACGCGCTGCACGTCGGCCAGCTTGAGGTCGCGGATGCGGTCGCGGGTCAGGAAGAACAGCCTCCAGTCGCCCTGGGCGATGCTCTCGGACAGCGACACGCCCACTTTCTGCGGATCGCTGTAGGCCATGTCCCAGTCCTTGAGCCAGCGGGTGCGCGCCCGCTCAAGCTCCTCCTCGGTCACCGGATGAGACTTGAGGGATTCGATGGTCTCGAGCATCTTCGCGCGCGCGGCGTCCACGTCGGCGCCGGGCTGCAGCTGGACGCCCATCATGACGATGCCGGGGTCGCGCATGCCGAAGGTGAAGCCGAAGGTCGAGGCGGCCAGCTTGGTCTCTACCAGCGCCTTGTACAGCCGGCCCGAGGGCGCGTCGCCCAGGATGCTCGCCAGCATTTCCATGGCCGCGGAATCGGCCGCTCCGCCTTGGGGCGTGTGGTACATGGCGGCGACCATGGGCGAGCCGCCCGATCGGCGCAGCGTGACGCTGCGCTCGCCGTCCTGCACCGGTTCCTCGGTGTAGAGCCGGGGGAGGGTGCGCTTGGGTTTGGGTATCTTGCCGAAGGTGCGGGCGATGACCGCCAGGGTCTTGGCTTCGTCGAACTGGCCCGAGACGATCAGCACGGCGTTGTCGGGCTGGTAGTAGGTGCGGTAGAAAGCCTGCAGGCGGCCGATGTCGACGTTCTCCACGTCGGAGCGCGCGCCTATCGTCGTCTTGCCGTAGTTGTGCCACTGATAGGCCGAGGCCATCATCTTGCTCATCAGCACGCGGAACGGATTGTTCTCGCCGCTTTCCATCTCGTTGCGCACCACGGTCATTTCCGAGTCCAGGTCCTTGCGCGCAATCAGTGAATTGACCATGGCGTCGGCCTGCCACTTCAGGTACCAGTCGAGGTTCTCCTCGTTGGCGGCGAAACTGGCGAAATAATTGGTGCGGTCGGTCCAGGTGCTGCCGTTGGCTTGCAGCCCGCGGCGCGAGAATTCGGCCAGCGCGTTGCGCATCGTGGGCGTGCCCTTGAACAGCATGTGCTCGAGCAGGTGCGCCATGCCGGTTTCGCCGTAGTTTTCCTGGCGCGACCCCACGAGGTAGGTCATGTTGACCGTGGTCGTGGGCTTGGACTGGTCGGGCGCCAGCAGGATGCGCAGGCCGTTGGGAAGGCGGTATTCGTTGATGCCTTCGACGGCGGTGACCTTCTGTACGCCCGCGGGCAGGGAGTCCGATGCCCGGGCGGCCTGCGCCGAAGGCGGCAGCAAGGCGGTCATGGACAGCGCGACGCAGGCCAGGGCCCGGCCCAGGCTGCCGGATCGGAAAGCGGTAAGCGATGATGGCATAGGGAGAGTCGAACCGTTCAAGAAGTGAGTTGGAGTGGTGAATCGCGCCAACGTTCCCGCCGCGCGGCCGCGGATCTACTTGGACAGCAGGCGCATGGCCTGTTCCAGGCCGCCCAGGGTGACCGGATACATGCGTCCCTGCATCAGCCTGCGGATGATATCGGTGGATTGCCGGTAGGGCCACAGCCCCTCGGGCTCCGGGTTGAGCCAGGCAAAGCGGGGGTAGGCGGCGGCCATGCGCTGCAGCCAGACGGCCCCGGCTTCTTCATTGTGGTATTCCACCGAGCCGCCGGGCTGCAGGATCTCGTATGGGCTCATGGTGGCGTCGCCGACGAAGATCAGGCGCCAGTCGGGGTTGTATTTGCGCAGGACGTCCCAGGTATGGGTGCGCTCGGCATGGCGCCGGCGGTTGCTTTTCCATACCCAGTCGTACAGGCAATTGTGGAAGTAATAGACTTCCAGGTTCTTGAATTCGCTGCGCGCAGCCGAGAACAGCTCTTCGATGCGCTGGATGTGGCTGTCCATCGTACCGCCCACGTCCAGCATCATCAGCACCTTCACCGTGTTGTGCCGTTCCGGCACCATGCGGATGTCCAGGCGCCCCGCGTTGCGGGCCGTGCTGCGTATCGTGTCGTCCAAGTCCAGTTCCAGGTCGGCGCCCTCGCGGGCGAAGCGGCGCAGCCGCCGCAGGGCCACCTTGATGTTGCGCGTGCCCAGTTCCACCTGGTCGTCGTAGTCGCGGAAGCTGCGCATGTCCCAGGCCTTGACGGCGCCGTGGTTGCCGGCGCTTTCGTTGCCGATGCGTATGCCTTCTGGGTGATAGCCCCCGCTGCCGAAAGGCGAGGTGCCGCCCGTGCCTATCCACTTGCTGCCGCCCTCGTGGCGTTCCTTCTGTTCTTCCAGCCGCTGTCGGAACAGTTGCATCAGCTTGTCCCAGCCCAGCTTTTCGATCGCGGCCTTGTCCTCGGGCGAGAGCTCGCGCATGAAGCGCTGCACCAGCCATTCGGCGGGAATCTCCTTGCCGGGAGGGAAGGCGGCCTCGACGCCCTTGTAGTAGCTGGCGAATGCCCGGTCGTAGCGGTCGAACTGGCTCTCGTCCTTGATCAGCGTCATGCGGGCCAGCAGATAGAACTCGTCCACCGACGGCGCGATCACCCGGCGCGACAGCGCCTCCAGCAGCGTCAGGTACTCCTTGATGGAGACCGGCAGCTGGTGTTTGCGCAGATGGTAAAAAAAATCAATGAGCATGGCCGGTCCCCCCTACGCGCTTACGCGCGCCCCCCAGGGGGCGGTGCTGGCGGACCGGCGGAGCCGGATCCGCGGCACCCTGGGTCGGGCACGAGAGGCGGATCGATGCAGATTCATGCTCGCCTGCCGCTTCTCGCCATGAGGACCAGGCGTTCGAACAGGTGGACGTCTTGTTCGTTTTTCAGCAGCGCGCCGTGCAGTGGAGGCACGGCGGCTTCGCGGTCGTTGCTTTTCAAGGCTTCCGGGGGAATGTCTTCCGCCAGCAGGACTTTGAGCCAGTCCAGCAATTCGGACGTGGACGGCTTTTTCTTCAGGCCGGGGGTCTCGCGCAGCTGGAAGAAGCTGTCCAGCGCCGCCGACAGCAACTCCTTCTTCAATCCGGGGTAGTGCACCTTGACGATCTGCTCCATGGTCTCCTTCTCGGGAAACCGGATGTAGTGGAAGAAGCAGCGCCGCAGGAACGCGTCGGGCAGGTCCTTTTCGTTGTTGGACGTGATGATGACCAGCGGCCGGTGGATGGCGCGCACGGTTTCCCGCGTCTCGTACACGTGGAACTCCATGCGGTCCAGCTCGCGCAGGAGGTCGTTGGGGAATTCGATGTCGGCCTTGTCGATCTCGTCGATCAGCAGCACCACCGGTTCCTGGGAGGCGAAGGCCTGCCACAGCACCCCGCGCACGATGTAGTTCGTGATATCGCGCACCTTTTCGTCGCCCAGCTGCGAATCGCGCAGGCGGGAGACCGCGTCGTACTCGTAGAGGCCCTGGTGGGCCTTGGTGGTGGATTTGATGTGCCACTGCAGCAGCGGCCGCCCCAGCGCCCGGGCGACTTCCTCGGCCAGCATGGTCTTGCCGGTGCCGGGCTCGCCCTTGATCAGGAGCGGCCGCTCGAGCGTCAGCGCGGCGTTGACGGCAAGGGTGAGGTCGTCGGTGGCGACGTAGGTGTCGGTACCCTCGAAGCGGGCGGCGGACGGCGGAACGGGCTGGGGCATGGTCGGACTGGCGTTGGCGCCCACCGGGGGCGAAGCACCCAGTATAGAAAAGTCCGGTGAGGCCGGGGAGCGGCATTGTGTGAGTGCGGATGACCGCTGCGGCGCCCGGCGGTTCCTGATGTATCATTAGCGGTTAAATAAGACGGGAACCGGGCATTTCAGTCGTAGAACAATACGGTTTCCGGATGGAAATACGGAGACGCTTCGTTGGCCTGTGGGGGCCGGGCGTTGCCGCTCAGTCGTTTCGCCGCCCGGTATCGGGATTTCTCTTGATTCTGATAGAGCGTTCTAATGAAGTTGAGCATAACGAAGCGGGCGCTGCCCGCGCTGGCCGCCCTGGCCGCCTGTGCGGTCGTCGGCTCGGCCGCCGCCCAATCCGCCCAGCCTGCCACCATCACCGGCAATGCCGAAGCCGCCCGTGACAAGAACTCCATGTGCATAGGCTGCCATGGCATTCCCGGCTACAAGGCCAGCTTCCCCGAGGTCTACCAAGTCCCCATGATCGCGGGGCAGAACGCCAAGTACATCGAGGCCGCGCTCAAGGAATACGCGAGCGGCGCCCGCTCGCATCCCTCCATGGTTGGCATCGCCAAGAGCCTGTCCGAGCAGGACATCGCCGATCTGGCCGCCTATTACTCGAGCTTGAAGTGAGCGCCCGACCATGACCAACAGCTACCGCATTTCCTTTGCCGCTGCCTTGCTTTCCCTGTCGGCCGTCCTGCCGGCCCATGCCGCCGGCGACATCGCCGCGGGCAAGGCGGTGTTCGACCGCATCAACTGCGCCTCGTGCCACGGCGCCGACGCCAAGACCTCGATCGATCCCAGCTACCCGCAACTGGCCGGCCAGCATGCGGACTACCTGGCGCACGCCCTGCGGGCCTATCGCCGGGGCCAGTCCAACGCTGCTCCTTCGGCCAACATCCGCAAGAACGCCATCATGGGCGCGTTCGCCGTCCAGCTGTCCGACAAGGATATCGAGGACGTGGCGGCTTACCTTTCCAGCCTGCCGGGCAACCTGGCGGTGAAGCGGTAGGTTGCCCTCTACGAGGCCCGCCCCCCCTACGCGCTTCGCGCGCCCAGAATGGTGGACCGCTGCGCGGCAGCCCTTCGAGGGGGCCGGGACGCCTTGGGGTGGCCCGGCGGAGCCGGATCCACCGCATCCTGGGTCTAGGGCCGGTTTCTTGGGTTGGGGCACCTGTGCTTCGCTGCTGCCAGCGGCAGCAACAGTGCCGCAAACGGAGAAAGCCGCACTAGACCCAGGGCGCCGCGGATCCGGCTTTGCCGGTCCGCCAGCGCCGCCCCCTTGAGGGGGAGCGGCCGAAGGCCGCAAGGGGGTGGGCTTACCTTCCCCTTGAGGGGGAGCGGCCGAAGGCCAGCAGGGTGGATCCCCTCTACCGTTGGCGGATCAGCTCGATATAGGCTTCTGTGTCCAGCGGCGTACCCAGCCGCTGGGCTTCCCATACCACTCTTCCCAGGCACTCCATGATCTCGTGCGCCGCCTCGTGCGCGCCTTTGCGCTGGGCGAGTTTCTGGTAGGCGTCGCGGATGCCGGGCGGATGATCGATCGATAGCTGCTCGGCAATGGCCAGGTGCATCGACAGGTGCAGGAACGGATTGGTGCGCCCCGCCTCGACGCTGTAGTCGGCTTGCGCGGCGTCGGGGTTCTCGAGGTCGCCGTGGTATTCGGCGTGTTCGAGGATCCAGTCCAGCGCAGTCGCTTCCAGCGGGGTCAGCACTTCGCCCGCGCGGTGCTTGCGCCACGTCTCGGTGAAAAACTGGCGGACCTGGTCTCGGGTAGGGTTGAACATCATCCTGGCATTGTACCGCTGCTCCTGCCGGCCGCCGCGTGGCAATGCCGGGCCGAATACGGGATAATTCCCGGCATCCCGGGCGCGCAATACCGGCCCGCATCCATGATTGCTCGGAAACGCCGCATGTCTTCTTACAAGCATATCCAGGTGCCCGCCGAGGGCAGCCGCATCACCGTCAACGCGGATTTCTCCCTCAACGTGCCCGACCAGCCCATCGTCGCCTATATCGAGGGCGACGGCACCGGACGCGACATCACTCCCGTCGCGATCAAGGTGATCGACGCGGCCGTGGCCAAGGCCTATGGCGATGCCCGCCGCATCCATTGGATGGAGATCTACGCCGGCCGCAAGGCCACCGGGCTGTACGGCGAAGGCGTCTGGCTGCCGGAAGAGACCGTGGCCGCGCTGCGCGAATTCGTCGTGGCCATCAAGGGGCCGCTCGGCACCCCGCCCGGAGGCGGATTCCGGTCGCTGAACGTCATGATGCGGCAGGCGCTGGATCTGTACGTCTGCCTGCGGCCCATCCAGTACCTGCGCGGGGTGCCGTCGCCGCTGAAGCAGCCCGAGAAGACCAACATGGTCATCTTCCGCGAGAACTCCGAGGACATCTACGCCGGCATCGAGTACGCCGCAGGCTCGCCCGAGGCCGTGGAGCTGATCGCCGTGCTGGAAGAAAAGCTCGGTGCCAAGCACCTGCGTTTCCCCGCCACATCTGGCATAGGCATCAAGCCCGTTTCGCGCGAAGGGACCGAGCGCCTGGTGCGCAAGGCCATCCAGTACGCCATCGACCACGATCGCCGCTCGGTCACCCTCGTGCACAAGGGCAACATCATGAAGTACACCGAGGGCGCGTTCCGCGACTGGGGGTACGAGATCGCCCGCCGCGAGTTTGCCGCGGAAACCATCGATGCCGGTCCCGCGTGCCGCATCCGCAATCCGCGCACCGGCCGCGACATCCTCATCAAGGATTGCCTGATCGACACGTTCTCGCAAACCATGTTGCTGCGGCCGGTGGAGTTCGACGTGATCGCCACGCCCAACCTGAACGGCGACTATCTTTCCTCGGCCCTGGCCGCGCAGGTGGGCGGAGCGGGCATCGCCCCGGGCGCCAACATGAGCGATTCGGTTGCCGTGTTCGAGGCCACGCATGGCACCTCCGCCAAGTACGCCGGCAAGGACTACGTCAACCCGAGTTCCGAAATCCTGTCGGGCCGCATGATGCTGCAACACATGGGCTGGCACGAGGCGGCCGACCTGATCCTGCCGGCCATGGAGCGCACCATCCTGTCCAAGCGCGTGACCTACGATTTCGCGCGCCAGATGGAGGGGGCGACCCAGGTGTCGTGTTCCGGGTTCGGGGAAGCCGTCATCGCCAACATGGCTTGAGCTCGAGGGGAGCACAGGCTTCCCCGCAGCTTCCGCATCCGGGCTATTTGCCGCGTTTCTCCAGCAGCGGGTCGATACGCCGGCGTTCCTCCGCGAGAAAACGCGCGAAGGTCGCCGCGCCAGGCTCCATGACCACGGCCCCGCCGTCTACGAAGATCTTGTTGACCTTTGGGTCGGCCAGGGCCTGTGCCGTGGCCTGCTCGAGCTTGGCAACCACGGCTGCGGGCGTCCCCTTGGGGGCGAAGAGCCCGAACCATCCGTTGAAGTCGAAGTCCGCCATGTCCAATGCCTCGGCCACCGTCGGCACGTCGGGCAGGAGCGGCGAGCGGACCTTGGACGTGACCGCCAGGGCGCGCAGCCGGCCTTCCTTCAGGAACGGGGCGGCCACCGGCGTATTGACGAATCCCATTTGCAACGTGCCTCCGAGCAGGTCGGTCATGGCCTGGGCGTTGCCCCGATAGGGCGTGTGCGTGAAGCGCGCGCCCGTGCGCGCCGACAGCATTTCTCCGGCAATGTGGGTAGACGTTCCTTCACCCGGGGATCCGTAGACGAAGCGGTCGGGCGCCTTCTTGGCGGCGGCGATGAGTTCGGCCAGGGTCTTGACCGGCACGGAGGCGTTGACGGTGACGACATTGGTCATCTTCGACACCCCGGAGATCGGCACCAGGTCGGTGGCCGGGTTGAACGACAGGTCGGCGAAGAGGTGCGGATTCGCCACCATGGGAAGGCCGTTGAGCAGGATGGTGTAGCCATCGGGCTTGGCGCGCGCCACGTATTCCGTGCCGATGTTGGTGCCCGCGCCGGGCTTGTATTCGATGACGATGGGCTGGCCCAGCGTCGTGCTCATGTGCTCGCTGATGGCGCGGGCGAAGACATCGGAAGATCCGCCCGCGGCGCCGCCGATGATCATGCGGATCGGGCGGGAGGGGTAGGTGTCGTCGGCTTGGGCCGGGGAGGCGGCCCCGGGGGCCGCGGTAGCCAGGACGAAACAGCAGGCCTTGAGAAGCTTGGTGCGCATGGGCGTATTCCTCAAACGTGGGGAAGCGGTTCGACTCAGGCACGAGGCGTGCCAGCCAGCTGTGGGTTCATGGTAGGAATGGCTGGTTTTGTACACAATCAGTGTTAATCCGTAATCTTCCCAGCAACTTCGGCACAGCCTGCCAAGTTTCGACCCTGTTGACGCGAGTGCCAGGTTTGGTGCGAATTTTCCCTGGAAAAGTACGCTATTCCGCGATTGGAAGCCAGTCTGGTGCGGCAAATGCAATGGCTGGACTTTTACGCCGGTTAGTATCACTATTTGCATGAATTGTGTACAAAACGGGGAAGTCATGGCTAAGGCAAAGGTTCTGGTGGCCGGGGCGGGCCCTGTGGGGCTCGTCAGCGCGATGGTGCTGGCCGAGGCGGGCGTGGACGTGGAGGTCTTCGAGCGCAACGGCGACGTCATGGAGGATTTGCGGGCGTCGACCTTCCATCCTCCCACCCTTGACATGCTGGCTCCCTACGGCATCTCGGACGTACTGGTGGCTTCGGGGCTGAAGGCCCGGATGACCCAGCAGCGCGACCGGCGCAAGGGACTGATCGCGGAGTTCGACCTGGCGCGCCTGGCGGGCAGCACGGGCTATCCGTTCCGGCTGCAGTGCGAGCAGTGGAAGCTCAATGCCGAACTGGTCAGGAAGCTGCGGAACCATCCTCACGTGACGCTCCGCTTCGGCTGCGCCGTCGAGGAAGCCCGGCAGGACGAGGGAGCGGTCATGATCCGGATCCGCACGCAGGAAGGCATGGAAGAAGTGCGCGGCGACTACCTGATCGGAGCCGACGGCGCGTGGAGCACCGTGCGGCGCAGCCTGGGCATCGAGTTCGAGGGCTACACCTACCCAGAGCGCTTCCTGGTCGTTTCCACCGATTTTCCGTTCGAGGCGCACTTCGAGAATCTGTCTTGGGTGAACTATGTGTCGGACCCCGACGAATGGTGCGTGATGCTGAAAGTGCCGTCGCTGTGGCGCGTGCTGTTTCCTACCGCGGAGCACGAGTCGGACGAGCGCGTGCTGTCGGACGAGTTCATCGAGGCGCGCCTGCAGGGCCTCCTGCCCCGGGCCGGCGTGTACGAGGTCGTGCATCGCACGCTCTACAAGGTGCACCAGCGCGTGGCCAGCCGGTTCAGAACGGGACGCGTCATGCTGGCGGGCGACGCCGCGCACATCAACAATCCCCTGGGCGGCATGGGCATGAACGGCGGCGTGCACGACGCCTTCAACCTGTCCGCCAAGCTGATCGAGGTCATCGCGGGACGGGCGCCGGACAGCCTGCTCGACAAGTACGAGCGCCAGCGGCGCACGATCGCCATCGAATACATCAACGCCAATACGGCGCGCAACAAACAGCTCATCGAAGAGCGCGACGAGTCCGTCCGTTCGCGCATCCATGCCGAGCTGCGCGCTACGGCGGCGGATCCCGAGGCTTCTCTGGCCTACATCCGCAAGACGTCGATGTTCGATGCGCTGGAGCGGGCGGGGAGCATCGCGTGAACAATGGCTATGCGACGCGCCCGCCGTCGGTCCGGCGGCAGAGGCTGCGCGCGGCGCTGGCGGCGCCCGAGCCCATCGTCGCCCCCGGCGTCCATGACCTGATCTCGGTCCGGCTGGCGGAGCAGGCGGGATTCGGGACGCTGTTCATGAGCGGCTACGGCGTGGTCGCGGCGGCGCTGGGCTTGCCCGACGCCGGCCTGGCCAATGGCACCGACATGCTGGACCGTGTCCGGCAGATGGCGCTGGCCAGCGAGGCCGCGCTGATCTGCGACGCGGACACCGGCTACGGCGGCCTGATCAACGTCATGCATACCGTCCGGAGCTACGAGCGGGCGGGCGCCGCAGCCATCCAGCTGGAGGACCAGGTCTATCCCAAGCGCTGCGGCCACATGCGGGGCCGCAAGGTGGTGCCGGCCGCCGAGATGGAGGCGCGCATCAAGGTGGCGCTGGATACGCGCGAGGACGCCGGCACCGTGATCATCGCCCGCACCGATGCGCGCGCCGACCTGGGCGTGGACGAGGCGTTGCGCCGCGCCGAGCGCTATGCCTGCGCGGGCGCCGACGTAGTGTTCGTCGAGGGGCCGGAATCGCGCGACGAGATCCGGGCGTTCGCTGGCTGCGTGGACGTTCCGCTCATGCTCAACATGGGAGCCGGTGCGCGGTTGCCGCTCATGAGCCCTGACGAGCTCGAAGCGCTGGGCGCCAAGCTCGTCATCTATCCCACGGTCGCGCTGCTGGCGTCGGCGCAGGCCTGCGCCGACGCGTACGGCGCGCTCGGCGAGGGCCGCCTGCCCATGGGGCCCGGCTATCCGTTCGCCGATTTCTCCCGCCTGATGGGCTTCGACTGGGTCGAGCGTTTCGATGCCCGCTATCGCATGCTCGACGAAGGAGGACAGGCATGAGCGAGATCGACGTCTATCGGCGGCAGGGATTGGGCAAGCGGTCGGGCCTGGGGCATCGCTGCGGGCTGGTGCTGGTCGACTTCGTGAACGGATTCGTCGACCCCGCGCTGCTGGGCGGCCAGCACGTGGCCGATGCCGCCGAGCGCACGCTGCCCGTGTTGCGGGCCTTCCGCCGCCTCGGGCTGCCGGTGGCGCACAGCCGCGTGGTATTCGCCGATGATGGCAGCGACCACAATGTGTTCTGCCGCAAGGCGCCGGCGCTGACCCGCTTCACCGAGGCCGCCGGGTGCTCGCAGATCCTGCCCTTGCTCGCGCCCGAGCCGGGAGAGCGCATCGTTCGCAAACAGAGCGCATCCGCGTTCTTCGCCACCAGCCTGGCCGACTGGCTGCGTGCGCGCGGGGTGGACACGGTCGTGGTGGTGGGCTGTACGACCAGCGGCTGCGTGCGCGCCACGGCCGTCGACGCGATGCAGCACGATTTCATGACCGTGGTGGTGGAGGACTGCGTCGGCGATCGCGCGCTGGGTCCGCACCAGGCCAGCCTGTTCGACCTGCGGCAGAAGTACGCGGACGTGATGGGCCGCGACGCGCTGCTGGCCGCCATTTCTTGAGGAGTCCAACATGGATCACCTGGGTTATCGGATGAAATTCGGAGTACTGGGGCCTTCCACGAATACCATCGTGCAGCCGGATTTCGATGACATGCGGCCGGTCGGGGTCACCAATCACTACAGCCGCATCGAGATCCCCGACATGAAGGTGGACGACAATGACGACTTCCTGCGTCTGGTCCAAGCGATTTCATCCAACACCATGCACGCGGCGGAGGTCCTCAAGAGCTGCGAGATGCAATACCTGGTCATGGGGATGTCGGCCGTGACCTTCTGGAACGGCCGCAAGGGAGCGGAGGAATACCTGCGCGGCATACGCGAGCGCGCCGGCGTCGAAGTTAGCTGCGGCTCGTTCGCGCTGGAGGCGGCGCTGCACGCCTACGGCGTCAAGCGGCTGGCCTTCCTGTCGCCGTACTTCCCGGTGGCCAACGCCGAGGTGCGGCGCTTCTTCGAGGATTGCGGCTTCACCGTGGTGCGCGATATCTGCCTGCGCCGCCCCAGTCCGGTCCTGATTGCGCACACGACCGATCAGATGTGCCGCGCGGCCATACGCGAACTCGACGGCGACGACGTGGACGCCATCGTGCAGGTCGGCACCAACCTGTCCATGGTCAGGCTGGCCGCGGCGGCCGAACTCTATCTGGACAAGCCTGTGATCGCGATCAATGCCGCCACTTATTGGCATGCCTTGCGCCAGGTCGGCATCCCCGACAAGATCCAGGGGCTGGGCCGGCTGCTGTCGCATTACTGACGCGGCGCGCGCCGCCACGTCAATCCTGGGCGGCGTGGGGATGTTCGAGCAGCGCGAACTGCGCGGACCGCAGGTGGCAATGCATGACGGCACGCGCCCAGGCCGGATCGCGGGCGGTGAATGCGTCGATGAGTTCGCGATGGTGCTGGAACGTGCGCGCCAGGCGTTCCCGGTCATAGCTGCGCCGGGTGCCCAGGATGACCTTGATCTCGACGGCCTTCGCGCGCATGCCGAGCAGGCGGGAATTGCCGGCCGCATCGTAGATCAGGGCATGGAAGCGCCGGTTCAGCGTGCTGATCCGATCCAGGTTGACCGGGCTCACGTCCGGTCCGCGGGACTCCATTTCGTCCTGGATCTCGCGCAATTCTTCGAGCGTCCGCGCGTCCATGCGCTCGGCGGCCAAGGCCGCCAGCTCCGATTCGACCAGGATGCGCGCGGCGTAGATCTCGCGTATCTCGGGCGCGGACCAGACCCGCACAGTTGCCCCGGCATTGGGGCGCAGCACGAGAAAGCCGTCGGCCACCAGCAGCCGGATGCCCTCGCGCACCGGGGTGCGCGACAGCCCCAGCGCTTCGGCGACTTCCTTTTCCGTGATGCGGGCTCCCTCGGGATAGCGGCCCGACAGGATGCCGTTGCGGACGTGGGCATACGCCTGCTGCACGGAAGCCGGCCTCGAGGACAGGTCGGAAAATGAATAGATGTCGGGCGAGATCGCCAGGGGGGCGTCTGTGGAGGGGGCGGGGTGTGACATGCACGCACGGCAACCAGGCTGGGTGGGGCTACTATAGCGGATCGCCGGCGATTCGCGAGAGCCCTGCCTTCATCCTCCGTGGCTGCAGTCGGCGCGGCCGTTCGGGGCCGCGCCGCCCGCCATCATTGCGGCGGCTGGCTCGTGGCCGTGCGCGCTGGCGACTGGACCGGGACACCCGCGGGCGCCGGCATGGAAGCCGCCGCCGGCCGTGTACCGGCGCGCGAAGAAGCCTTGGCGGCGGCCGGATGCCGCCGCTTCAGCCACAGGTAAAGCCCGCTGCCCAGCACGATGATGGTGGCGATGTCCAGAAGCGCCCAGAGGATCTTCATCGGCATGCCGCCGTAGTCGCCGAAATGCAGCGGCTGGGAAACCAGGAGCGCCGTCAGGTACCACGGCAGCTTGGGAGCGGCGGTGATTTCGGCGGTCTTGGCATCGACCAGGATCGGCTGCAGCAGCTTGGAAGTCAGCGGCTCGTTGCCCGCCAGGAAGAACGTGTGGTGGTGGGGGCTGGAGAAAGCCGTGCCGGGAAAGGCAATGAAGGACAACCGGGTCTGGGGCGCCGCCGCCATGGCGGTTTCCATCGAGCGCTGCAGCGAGGCCCGCTCTGCCGGCGGGGTGATCGGCTGGCCCTGGTAGGGCGCCAGCAGCGCGCTGAGCTGGTCGTACTGCCAGTATTTGATCAGCAGATCGGCCCAGGTGTTGATCATGCCGGTGCCACCCACGACGAAAGCCCAGACCAGCGTGACGATGCCCAGGAGGTTGTGCAGGTCCAGCCATTTCACGCGTGCCGTCCGGTGCCGGCGCACATCGCCGAATTCCAGCTTCTTGGTGAACGGCCCGTACAGCACCGCCCCGGTGACGATGGCCACCAGCAGCAGCAAGCCCATGAGGCCCAGGAACAGCTTGCCCGCCAGGCCCGCGAACAGGTCCACGTGCAGCTTGAGCATGACGTACATGAAGCCCTGGTCGAAGCGGGGCTCGGCGAGCACCTGGCCGGTGCGCGCATCGACCGCCACGGAGCGGAAATCGTCGGTGGGGGCCGGCGTGGGCGTGAGGGTGACGAACCAGATGCGGTCGTCCTCCTCGTCCTGCGAGACGAACTGGATCACGCGGTCGGGGTGGCGCGCATGCGCCACTTCGAGCACGCGGTCCAGGCTTACCCGCGCGCCGTCGTCGGCCAGGTCCGGGGCCTCGACCTCGGTGCCCAGCAGGTGGCCGATTTCATGGTGGAAGATCAACGGCAGCCCGGTCAGGCACAGCAGCAGCATGAACACCGTGCAGATGAGGCTGCTCCACTTGTGCAGCCAGGACCAGGTCTTGAGGGAGCGGGCGTTGGACATGGGTTCAGCAATCCATGGTGGCCGGAATGGAAATGGTGCGCGGCCCGGCCAGGCATGCCGGCGCGGGGAGGGCGGCAACGGGCACCACGGATTTCACGCCCGTTTCCTTGTCGACGCGTGGAACCTGGCCCGGTCGGGCTGGCGCCGCAGGCCGAACCAGATCATCGCCAGAACGGGTATGCCAAGGCCGACCCAGGACCAGGCGTCGCCCCAGGTGTCGGAGACGAGCGCGCTGAGCAGGCCGGTGGCGGTGAGCACGCCCAGGGCGAGCGGCCAGCCCCAGATGCGCATTGCCGAGGTCGCCATCGGTGTTCTCTTGATTAGGGAAAAGGCAAATAGTAATGATTTTTGTTCTAAAAATAAATGGCGGCCATGCTCGAGCCGTCCGCCGGACGGCGGGGCGTCACGCCGCGGGCATCCGGCCCACGTAGCGGGTGACGAAGGCCGGTCCCCGGTGGCCTTCGCCCTCGTCCAGCACGACCTCGCCCTCCCAGGCGAGGACTTCTTCGAGCAACGGGGAGAAATCGGCGCGTACGCCGGCAAGGTCGCACAGCATGTCGGCGTCGCGCGGCCCGCCGCTCTGGTAGCCGAGCTGGCGCGGATGGAAGGATTCCAGGATCAGCCATCCGCCCGGCGCCAGCGAGCGCGCCAGGCGGCGGTGAGCCTCGGTGCGGATCGCACCCGGCAGATGGACGTAGATCAGGACTACCCCGGAACAGGTAGCCGCGGGCGGCGTCCAGGCAGCCAGGTCGACGTTGAGGGTGGTGATGGTGACGCCCCGCGTGGATGCCAGCGCCAGCGCCTTGTCGAGTCCGACCTGCGAGTTGTCCACTGCCAGCACCTGGTGGCCCCGTTCGGCCAGCCAGACACTGTTGCGTCCTTCGCCGTCGCCCGGCAGGAGCACCCGGCTGCCGGGAGGCAGGCGGGATTCCTGCTCCACCAGAAACCGGTTGGGCTCCGTTCCGTACTTGTATCCAGGTTGAGAAAACCGTTGGTCCCAGGTCGTCATGCTGCCATTCCTCGAGCTGCCTATTCGCCGCTCCTCAGCGCACCGAGCCGCTAGCGCATGATCCCGGAGCGCTACCAGGCTGGCCGCGCACGGCGTGCCACCTTCCGCCTGCCACCGGGCGGCAAAAAAACGCCGCACGACGTCAGCCGCGCCGTACCCCGGAATGCGGCGGATCTGGCTCCGCCAGTCCGCCGGCACCGTCCCCTGGGGGGCGCGCGCCAGCGCGAAGGGAGGGGCCTTCCTCCATTAGCTCATACCACATCGCATTCAGGACGGCGAAAGCCGCGGCCAGGCCTAGCCCCAATATCCAGGAAAAGTACCACATGCTCGTTCCTCCCAGGTTCAATAGGCGTGGTTGCCGGGATCGTTGACGGACGTTTCGTCGACCTTGCCCCACAGGACCCGGTAGACCCACGAGGTATAGGCAACGATGAGCGGGACGAAAATGACGGCGGCGACCAGCATAATGAACAGCGTCAGGTGGCTGGACGAGGCGTCCCAGAGCGTGAGGCTGGCGCGAGGGTCGATGGACGAGGGCAGCAGGAACGGGAATAGGGTGACCCCCACGGTGACGATGATGCCCAGGATGGACAGCGAGCTCGCAAGCAATGCCGCCACCTCGCTGCGCAGGCGCAGGAAGAGCAGGGCCAGCGCCGCGCCCGCCAGACCCGCCGCGGGCGCCAGCGCGAGCCAGGGGTGGTTCCTGTAGTTGCCGAACCATGCCCCGGCCGCGATTTCGGCCGTCTTGCGCAGCGGGTTGGACGGCCCCGCCGTATCGATGGCGCTGGTGATGCGGTAGCCGTCGACCCAGTTCCACAACGCGAGGCCTCCGAGGGCGAACAGCAGCAGGGTGGCCAGCGCCGCCACGCTGCCGTACGCGCGGGCCCGGTCGGCCACCGTGCCGCGGGTCTTGAGCACCAGCCAGGCCGCGCCCTGCATGGCCAGCATGGCGACCGACACCAGGCCGCACAGCAGGGCGAACGGCGACAGCAGCCCGAAGAAGGTGCCGTCATAGAAAATGCGCAGGTCGCTGTCGAGGCGGAACGGCACGCCCAGCAGCACGTTGCCCACCGCCACGCCGAAGATCAGCGACGGCACCAGGCCGCCGATGAACAGCGCCCAGTCCCAGGACGCGCGCCAGCGGACGCTTTCGCGCTTGCTGCGGTACTTGAACCCTACCGGCCGCAGGATCAGCGCGAACAAGATGGCGAACATCGCCAGGTAGAAGCCCGAGAACGACACCGCGTACAACGGCGGCCAGGCCGCGAAGATCGCGCCGCCACCCAGGATCAGCCACACCTGGTTGCCTTCCCATACGGGACCGATGGTGTTGATCACCACCCGGCGTTCGATGTCGGTGCGGCCGACGAACGGCAACAGCATGCCGGTGCCCAGGTCGAAGCCGTCCGTCAGCGCGAAGGCGATCAGCAGGATGGCCAGCAAGGCCCACCAGATCATCCGCAGTACGTCGTAATCGATGAGGGTATGCAGAATCATGGCTTACTCCTGGGCGGTAAGGCGTTGGGACAGGTGCGGCGCCACGAGCCGGACTTCCGGGTCCGGGTCCGGTTCGACGCCCTTGCGGATGGCGCGCAGCATGAGGCCCATTTCGACGATGAAGAGCACCGTGTAGAGCGCGGTGAAGCCGAGAATCGTGAGTAGCACCGTGCCGGCCCCGAGATCGGAAACCGCGGCCGCGGTGGGCAGCACGCCTTCGATGATCCAAGGCTGCCGGCCGAATTCGGCCACGAACCAGCCCAGCTCCGCGGCGATCCAGGGCAGCGGGATGGAATAGACCGCGACCTTGAGCAGCCAGCGATGGGCATCGAGCCGGCGCCGCGCGGACAGCACGAAGAACGTCGCCATCAAGAGGATGAAGAAGAAGCCCAGCGCGACCATGATGCGGAACGCCCAGAACAGCGGCAGGACCATGGGGACGGTATCCTCGGCCGCCTGGTCGATCTGCTGCGGCGTCGCCTGGCGCGGGTCGTCCACGTAGCGCTTGAGCAGCAGCGCGTAGCCGAGGTCGCGGCCGTGCTCCTCGAAGGCGTCGCGGTCGGCCGCGGCGACGGCTGTGGAGCTGCCCGACGCCCGTATGCGTTGCAGGGCGTCGAAAGCCACGATGCCGCTGCGTATCCGCTCCTTGGCATGTTCCACCAGCGTGTCGATGCCGGGGATCTCGGTGGTGAGCGAGCGCGTGCCGATCAGGCCCATGACCGCCGGGATGCGCACGGCGTAGTGGGTTTCGCGCGCTTTCTGGTCCGGGATGCCGACGATGGTGAACGGCGCGGGCGCCGGCTCGGTCTCCCACATCCCCTCGATCGCGGCGAGTTTCATCTTCTGGTGCTCGGTCGACAGATAGCCGCTTTCGTCGCCCAGGACTACCACCGACAGCGCCGAGGCGAGGCCGAACGAGGCGGCCACCGTCATCGACCGCTTGGCGACGTCGATGTGGCGGCCCTTGAGCAGGTACCAGGCTGAAACGCCGAGCACGAACACCGAGGCGGTGACATAGCCCGCGGACACGGTGTGGACGAACTTGGCCTGCGCCACGGGATTGGTCAGCACCGCGAAGAAGTCGGTGATTTCCATCCGCATGGTTTCGGGGTTGAAGGCCGAGCCGACGGGATTCTGCATCCAGCCGTTGGCGATCAGTATCCACAGCGCGGAGAAGTTCGAACCCAGCGCCACGCACCAGGTCGCCACCAGGTGGCCGACGCGCGAGAGTTTGTTCCAGCCGAAGAAGAACAGCCCGACGAAGGTGGCCTCCAGGAAGAACGCCATCAACCCTTCCAGGGCGAGCGGCGCGCCGAAGATGTCGCCGACGTAGTGGCTGTAGTAGCTCCAGTTCATGCCGAACTGGAATTCCATGACCAGGCCCGTGGCGACGCCGAGCACGAAATTGATGCCGAACAGCGTGCCCCAGAATTTGGTCATCTGGCGCCAGATCTTGCGGCCCGTCATCACGTACACCGTCTCCATGATGGCGATGACCACGGACAGCCCGAGAGTGAGCGGGACGAAGAGGAAGTGATAGAGCGCCGTCAACGCGAACTGCAGGCGCGATAGCGAAACGATGTCGAGGTCCATGGTGGCCGATTCCTCCTCAGTCCGGGCGCAGGGTATGGAGTTGATAGTCGAAGGCGGGCGTGCCGCGCGGCAGGTCGCCGACCACGGTTGCGCCGCTTAATACGATGAGGCGGTCCGCCAGCGCGGCCTCCCGCCGGATGTGGGTAGCGACGACCACGGTGCGGTCGCGCGCCTGTTCGGCCAGCCGCGCGAGCACATCGCGCGCGGTCGCCGCGTCCAGGCCCTCGCTGGGCTCGTCCAGCAGCCAGAGCCGCGTGGGGCGCAGGAACAGCCGCGCGAGCGCCAGCCGTCTCGCCTGTCCGCCGGACAGGCCGAGCCCGTTCTCGCCAAGGAGGGTATCGAGGCCTGTGGGCAGCGCGGCGATGGCCTGGGCCAGCCCCGCGGCGCGCAGCGCTGCCCACAAGGCCTCGTCGTCGGCGTCCGGACAGGCCAGGCGCAGGTTGTCGCGCACGCTGTCCTGGAAGAGTTCCGTGCGCTGTGTCAGCAGGCAGGCGGGCGGCGCCGCGATCCGGCCAGCGGTCGGCGCGCGTTCTCCCGCGATGAGCGCCAGCAGCGTCGATTTGCCGGCTCCGCTGGGGCCGATGAGCGCTACCCGTTCGCCTGCGCGTATCGTTAGCGATACCCGGTCCAGCACGGGGGGGACTGCCGCGTCCGGCGTGCCGTGGCGCAGGGTGACCTCCCGCAGCCGGATGTCGTCGCCGTCGGCCGCAGGGGCCGGCTCGGGCCGGCTCTCCAGCCGCGGCGCCAGCCGCCGGACGGCGATCATGATACGGGCCAGCTCCAGCGCTCCCCGGCGCAGCGGCGCCATCGGCTCTGCGCTCGCGAGCACCAGCAGCAGCGCCAGCGCCGCCCCCGGGGCGCCGATCGTGCCGGCGGCGACCAGCAGGACGCAGCCGGCCAGCGTGGCGGCCATGGCGATTCCGGCCGCGGCCGATTGCAGGAACGCGCCCTCGGCGTCGGCGCGGTTGATCGCGTCGTCCGCCCGGGCGAGCCGGCTTTCCGTGCGGGCGAGGGCCTCGCATTGCGCGCCCAGGCGGCCCGCCATGAGGAGTTCGGCCTGTCCGGAGACCAGGTCGATCGTCTCGGCGCGCAGGACTTCGATGGCGTGCACCCGCTTGCGGGAGGCGCGGCGGCTGCGCCGTGCCGTCCATGCCCCGGCGGCAACGCCCGCCGCCAGCAGCCAGGCCGCGACGCCCAGCCCCAGCGGCAGGCTGATCGCACCGAGCGCGATTCCCGTCACGGCGATCGTCGCACAGGCGGCGCCCGCCGGAACCAGCAGCCGCAGATACAGCCCGTCGAGCGCATCGGCATCGGCGGTCAACCTGAACAGCAGGCGAGCCGGGCGCGCCAGCAGCTTGCGGGCCGCATCCGGACGAGCCCAGCCGGCGAACAGGCGGGGGCGCAGGGCGGCCACGACCGCCAGCGCGGCATCGTGGGTGACCACCCGCTCGCCGTAGCGGGCGGCGGTGCGGATCAAGGCCAGCAGCCGGATGCCGGCGCCCGGCGTGAAGACGTCGAAGGCCAGGGCGGTGCCGGCGGCGAGGCCGGCGAGAGCGGTAGCGGTGATGAACCAGCCCGACAGCCCCATCAAGGCCATGCCGGCGATCACGGTCAATGCCGCCAGCGCCGCGCCTCCCGTCAGCAGGCGGCCCCGGCGGGCGAAGAACAGCCGCAGCACGGCCAGCGCCGCGGCGCGGTCGCGATGGCTTCCTTTCATGCCCGTTGCTCCCGGACCAGAGGCCGCTCGTCCCGCGCCGGCTCGGTCAGGTCGATCACCCGGTCCATCCGGGCAGCCAGCTCGGGGTCGTGGGTCGCGACGATCAAGGTCTTGCCCGCCGCTTGCGCCAGCAGCCGCCGCGTCAGTTCACGCGCGGTAGCGGCGTCCAGGTGGGCGGTGGGCTCGTCGGCCAGCCAGAGATCGCAGGTTCTGTCGGCGGCTGCCCGCGCGATCGCCAGGCGCAGGCATTCCCCGCCCGACAGGCCGGCCCCCGACTCCCCGAGCGGGCGGCCGGCCGCCGCGCCGGTCAACCCTTCCAAGGTGGCGGCCGCCAGCGCAGCGTCGATGGCACCCGCGTCCACCGCGGAGCGGCCCAGGCCGACATTGAAGCGCAGCGTGCCGGCGAAGACGTGCGGCCGTTGTCCTATCCACGCCATGCGCGAGCGCAGCGCCGGCGCGGTCCTATCGTCGAGCGCCGTGCCGCCTACCGCGATGCGGCCGGAACGGGCGGGCAGCAGGCCCGCCACGAGTGCGAGCAGGGTGGATTTGCCGGACCCGCTAGGACCGATTACGGCCACCCGTTCGCCTGGTGCCACGTGCAGATCCAGCGCCCGGAAAAGCGGCTGGCCGGAGGCGGGATGGTCGAACGTCACGCCAGCCATCTCGACGGCCGGGGCAGGGCGCAGCGGGGTTCCGCCGTCGCGCGGGAGCGGCGAGGCCGCGCCCACCAGCTTGACGGGCGCTGCGGATAGCGTCCGCAGCGCGTCCAGCGCCGCGCGGCCCGAGGCGCGGTCGTGCCAGACCGCCGAAAGCTCGCGCAAGGGGTCGAAGAAGCTGGGCGCCAGCAACAGCACGAAGAGCCCTTGGCCCAGCGTCAGCGCGTCGCCCCACGTGCCGAACGGCAACTGGCCCAGCAGGTGGAACCCCACATAGACGGCGACCATGGCTACCCCGATGGCGGCGAACAGCTCCAGCACCGCCGAAGACAGGAAGGCGATACGAAGTACCGCCATGGTACGCGTACGCAGTGTTTGCGCGACGTTTGCGAGCCGGCGGGTGGTGGTCTCGACGGCGCCGAGCGCGCGCAGCGTGGCCAGGCCCCGCAGGCGATCGAGCAGGAAAGCGTTGAGCGAGCCCATTTCGGCCAGGTGCGCCTGACTCGCGCGCTGGGCGCGCCAGCCTACCAGCGCCATGAAGATCGGGATGAGGGGGGCCGAAACCAACAGGACCAATCCGGCTATCCACGACAGCGGAACGACGGCCGCCAGGATGGCGATGGGGACGATGGCGACCTTCAACTGCACGGCTGGATAGCGCGCCAGATAAGGCAGCGCGGCGTCGGCCTGTTCAGCCACCACGCTGGCGGCATGGCCGGCGGCGGGCCGCCGCTTGTCGAGCGGCGACCCGGTGGCCAGGGCGGCGATCGCCCCGGCACGATATGCCCCGATGCGAGCGCGGGCCGCTCGAAAGCTCAGGCGCGTGCCCCAGGCTTCCAGGCCCGATCGGCACAGGCCCACGCCGAGGAAACCCGCGGCGGCCAGGACGCCGCCCGTCACATCGCCAGAGTCCGCGGCCATGCGCTCCACGGCGGCGGCCAATATGCCGGCCTGGGCCAGCCACAGGAGCGAACCGGCCAGTTGCAGCCAATCGCCGGACGTTGGCCGGAGCGGATCGGCGGGAGGCGGGGAGGCGGGCGTGGACAGGGGGCGTACTCCCGGCATGAGTGACGTGTGATCGACACTAAGTTATCAGTTCTCATGCATGGATACAATGATCTGCGTCAATTTGCGGCGATATACGCGCCGTCCGCGCAAAGAAAACGGCCCCCGAGGGGGCCGTTTCGCCGTTAGTCGCGGCGCCGGTGGTAATGCCTGTCGTGATAGTGCCGGTCGTGGTCCCAGCGCCGGTATTCACGCCAGCGCTCTTCCCGCCAGCGCCGCTCGCGCCAATACGGGTCGTAGGGAACGTATTCGATCGGCCCCGGCACCACCATGACGGGGGGAGGAGCGACATACACCGGCGCGGGGGCGACATAGACGGGCGGCGGGCCGTACACGAATCCCGGCACGCCGATGCCGATAGAGACGCTGACCCGGGCGTGGGCCGTCGCGCTGATGGCGATCAGGGCCGTGCCAAGCAGTCCCGCCATTGCCAGCCGTTTCATACACATTCTCCGATACTGCGGTAGTTCGACTGTATGGGGCCGCGCCCGTCAGCGGTTTGTTCTGTCTGTTGCAGTCGTGGCTACATGTAACGCCGCCTACGGGCGCCCGCCGGCGGCCGTTGCCCGGTCGCGACGCCGGTTCAGTACCCCACGGTGAAGCGCTGCCGCATGTGCGAGGGATTCTCCACTTCATCCAGCATGGCGATGGCGAAGTCTTCCATCGATATCCAGCTGCGGCCGTCGGCCGCCGTAAGCAGCGCGTCGCCACCCAGGCGGAACTTGCCCGTGCGTTCGCCGGGCACGAACAGCGCCGACGGCGACAGGAACGTCCATTCCAGGTCCTTCTCCCGGCGCAGTCCATCCAGCCAGGCGCGGCCGGCCTGCGCTTCGGCCTTGTACTCGGGCGGGAAATCGGGGGTGTCGACGAGGGCCGCGCCGGGCGCGACTTCCAGGCTGCCCGCCCCGCCGACGACCAGCAGGCGGCTTACGCCGGCCTGCTTGACCGGCGCGACGACGGCATCCAGCGGTACCGGTTGGAAGCGTACGCTGCTGAGGACCGCATCGTGGCCCCGCAGCGCCGCGGCGAGCGCGGCGCCATCCGCGAGATCGATGTTCCGCGTGACGAGTCCGGGCCGGGCGGCAAGCGACGAGGCATGGCGGGCGATGGCGGTGACCCGGTGGCCTCGCGAGAGAGCTTCGTCGACGAGGCGGCTGCCTACATTGCCGGTGGCGCCGATGATGGCGATGTTCATGAGAACTCCTTGAGAATCGCGGCGAACCCGGATGGTCCGCCAGGGCAGACGCCAGCTTATGAGGTGCGCTTGCCGGGAAAAACGGGGCTCGCCGCCATAGTTTGTTTCGGTTTCCGTGCAAATGCCTCGCGCTCCGACGCAAGAAGGCCGTAGGCAAGCGTTACATCCTTTCTTGTCGATGCCTTGCCGCAGGCGTATAGATACGTGTGGTCAGAAACCGGGCACCGGACTTGCTGGGCGCTCGAGGCGGAATGGTTTCCGCTGTCCTAGGAGCCGATATTGACGACGATACGCCGAGGTCCCCCCCAGAGGATGGCCGGGACGAACAGCGCTTTTTCGATGGAGGGCGCCGCGGCGCGGGAGCGCCGCCACGATGGCGTCCCGATCGACAACCGGGCGGCGGAGCTGGCCGCCGGACTGCAGGCCGAACGGGCTTGCATCGATCCGAAGTTTCTCTATGACGCACAGGGCTGTGTGCTGTTCAACGCCATCTGCGAACTGGAGGAGTACTATCCCACGCGCACCGAACGGGCGATCTTCGAAGCCCATCAGGCCACCATCGCCCGCGCGCTGCCGTCCCGCATCCAATGGGTGGACCTGGGATGCGGGGACTGCGCGAAGTCCCGCGCCTGGCTCGGGCACGTCGATGCCTACCGCTATCTGGGCGTGGACATCGCCGCCGACTGGATACGCCGCGAAGTGGCTGCGCTGGGCCGGCAGTTCCCCCAGATCTCGTGCGTCCCCGTGGAGGCCGATTTCTCCGGTGACTTCGATCTTCACGGCAGCCTCGACGACCCGCAGGCCAACCCGCCGGTGTTTTTCTATCCGGGTTCGTCGATCGGCAATTTCTCGCCGGAACGGGCGATCGAATTCATGGCCGCGATATGCCGGGAGGCCGGCCCGCGGGGCAGCCTCCTGATCAGCGCGGATCTGCGCAAGGACCGCCGGACGATGGAACGCGCCTATGCGGACGACCTGGGTGTGACAGCCGCTTTCAATCGCAATGTGCTGCGTGTCTGCAACCGCGTGCTGGGCAGCGATTTCCAGCCGGCGGAATTCGCCCACGAGGCCGTTTTCGACGACGTCCATGGCCGGATCGAGATGCGGCTGCGCGCGCAGAAGCGGCAATGGGTGCAGTGGGGCGCATCCGGCCGCCTGTTCGAGTCCGGCGAAGCCATCGTGACCGAGCATTCGTACAAGTACACGCCCGAGCAGTTCGACGGCATGCTGGCCGCTGCCGGATTCTCGGTGCGCAACATGTGGACCGACCCGCGTTCGTGGTTCGGCGTGTTCCTGGCCCAGCGATGAACGCACGCGACGGAGCATCCACCCAGGACCTGCTGGCGCGGCGCGTGGCCTCCGTACGCGAGGCCACGCTGGCGCTGCTGGCCGGACTGTCCGCCGAGGACTGCATGCTGCAATCCATGCCCGAGGCGAGTCCGGTCAAGTGGCACATCGGGCATGTCGCATGGTTCTTCGAAACCTTCGTGCTCGAACCGAGGCAGCGCGAGTACCGGCCCTTCGATCCGGCCTTTCGCGAGCTGTTCAACTCCTACTACGTCGGGGTGGGCGAGCGCCACCCGCGCGGCCAGCGCGGGCTGCTGTCCCGCCCATCGCTGGAGCGCGTCCTGGCCTACCAACAATCGGTGCTGGAGCGGCTGCTGACATGGATGGACGAAGCCGCCCCGCCGGCCGGGGCGCTCGACCTGATCGAGCTGGGCCTGCAGCACGAACAGCAGCACCAGGAACTGATCGCCACGGATCTCAAGCATCACTTCTGGCACAACCCCCTGCTGCCCGCCTGGCGCCCGGTGGCGGGCGGCGTGCCGGGCGGCGCCCCCGGGCCGGCCGCGTTCCGCCGCTATGAAGCCGGGCTGGCGGAAATCGGGCACGACGGCGCGGGCTTTGCGTTCGACAACGAATCGCCGCGTCATCGCGTCTGGATCCAAGCGTTCGAACTGGCGCAAAGGCCGGTTTCCAACGGCGAGTATCTGGCCTTCGTCGACGACGGAGGTTATCGGCGGCCCGAGCTATGGCTGTCCGACGGCTGGGATGCCCGTTGCCGCCACGGGTGGGAGATGCCCTTGTATTGGATGCGGCAGGACGGCGGCTGGCATTGCTATACCACCTCCGGTCTTCGTCCGGTCGACGAGGCCGAGCCCGTGTGTCATCTGAGCTACTACGAGGCGGACGCGTATGCCCGCTGGGCCGGCGCCCGCTTGCCGACCGAACAGGAATGGGAACGGGCGGCGCTGCTGGCCCTGGAGGAAGAGGGCGGACGGGATGGCGATTTCGCCGAGGCAGGTTTCCTCCATCCGCAGCGGCTGCGCGCGGGCAAGGCCGCGTTCTTGGGCGGCGTCTGGGAGTGGACGCAGAGCGCCTATCTACCCTACCCGGGATTCCGCCCCGCCGCCGGCGCGGTGGGCGAATACAACGGCAAGTTCATGATCAACCAGATGGTGCTTCGGGGCGGCTCGTGCGCCACGCCGCGCAGCCACCTGCGCGCCACCTACCGCAATTTTTTCGCGCCGGCCTCGCGCTGGCAGTACGCCGGGCTGAGGTTGGCGCGCTAAGGAGAACCGCATGGCCGATTCAACCAAACGCAAGCCCGAGCAAACCCGGGCGCAGGACGAGATCGGGAGGACCGAGCCACGGCTTCCTCACGAGCACGACGAGTCGCACGACAGCCAGGAGAGCCCTCCTCGCGAGGTGATCGAGCAGGCCTACGAAGACGTGCAATCGGGACAGGAGGATACCGACCTGCGGGCCAGCGGCGGCAAGCGGCAGAAGACCGTGCCGCCCGACGAGCGCTGAGCGTCCGGGCGCGCGCTACCGCGACTTGCCGCCCCCGGCCGGCGCGCCGGCGTTGCGGCTCGCATCGCGCAGATTCGACAGCAGGCCCTGGCAGTCGGCGTCGGTACCCGGGCCGGTCTCGATCAGCGGGATCAGCGCCGCCAGCGGGTTGATGAAGCCCAGCGCGATGGATGCGCCGGCCCGCGTGAAGAGGGCCGCCTTGTCGATCTTGAAATCCGGATCGGCCAGCGTACCGCCGATGTCGATGGGCGAGCGCGCCGCCAGTATGCTTTTGTCCTTGGGCTGGGGCTCGAAGCGCAGGTTCAGGCGCTCGCTGCCGAAGTCGATCGTGCCGCTGCCGTCGATCCGGGTATCGTCGGTATCGATGACGAGGCCTTGCGCGGTCGCCACGCCGTCCTTCACCGCGAAGGTGGAGACCGCGCAACGCAACCGGGTCGTCTTGTCGCCGCCGATGAGGAAGCCGAGCGCCTGGCCCGCGTCCAGGCCGATGGCCTCGACCAGCAGGTTCGATATTTCTCCACCGGTCACCGCCAGCCCCAAGGTCCCGTCGGCGTGCGCCAGCATCGCCCTTACGGAATTGCCGGTGGTCTTGAGCTTGACGTCGGCGCCCAGCGTTCCTTCGCTTTTCTTCATCAGCTCGACGTCGGGGAAGAGCCGGTTCAGCCGCGCCCGACGCACGGCGATGCGGGCGTCGGTGCGGATCACGGACTGGCGTGCGTCCAGCGTGATGTCCGAGCGCAGATCGCCGCCGGCATAGCCGAAATTCAGCGGAGCCAGCTTGAGCACGCCATCCTTGAGGATGAGGTGGGCAGAAAAATCGTCGAACGCCCAGGGGCCGCGCACGCGCACGTCGCCCGCGTCCAGGGCGACGTCGGCATCGATCGCGTTGAGGCGCTCGAGCCGGAACTCGGCATCGGGAAGGACGCGCCGGTCGGCCGCGGCGGGCGCCTTCGCGGCCTCGCGGGCCGGCGCCTCGTCGCGCACGCCGATCAGGGGACCGAGGTCCTTCATGTCGAGCACGCGGCTCTTGAGCTTGGCGCGCAGCAGCGGCTTGTCCGGGCGCATCTCGTAGTGGGCGTCGCCCGCGATGTCGGTGGTGCCGATGCTGCCTTGCATGCCGGTGAGGTCGAAAGTCGTTCCCGCTCGCTTGAGGCGGCCCTTGATGCGATAGGGAGGGGTGGTGGGGAGCGGCAGGTTGATGTACGGATAGAGCGTGGAGAGCGTCGGCCCGGCGATGTCCAGCGCCACGTCCACTTGCGCATCGCCGAAGAGGTCGCCTACCTGGCCCTCGGCGCGGATGCGGGTCGGCCCCCCCTTGGCGTCGATGAAGAACGGAAACGGCGTGCCCGAGTCGCGCAGGGTCATGATGCCGCCGGTACGCGCCACGCCGCCGAACGCGCCGCCGTGGTATTTGCCGTTGAAGTCCAGCTTCATGCCGTAAGCCGGTCCGGAAGCCGGGGGCGCCTCGCTGTCGGCCCGCAGGTGCGCGGTCACGCCTAGCGCTCGGTCGTCGTAGTCCACCACCAGGCGGTTGAAGGAGAGAGCGCGCAGCGCGACATCTGGGGGAGGGCCCGAGTCCTCCTTTTGCGGCAGCGTCCAGTTGTTGGCGCCCGAGGCGTCCCGAGCGAGATGGGCCTGTCCGCCATCCACCGACAGCAGGTCGAGCACGATGGCCCGCTTGAGCAGCGGCAGCAGCCGGATATGGACCTCGACCGTCTCGGCCTCGATCATCTGCGCCGGTTGGGCCTGCGGAAGATTGGCGACCTGCAGCCCGTGGAGCCGGATGCGGGTGACGGGCCGTAGCCGCATCCGGAAGTCGTCCAGGGCGACCGGCCGGCCCAGTCTTTCGGTGGCCAGCCTCTCGACCGGCCCGCGCAGGAAACGCCAGTCGGTCAAGAGGGCGGCAACGACCAGAAGGACGATGAGGCCGGCAACGGCCGCGAGCAGTTTTGTGATTCGCATCGGCGGAATCCGCAAGAGGCCACGTGCCCCGATGTCACCGTTTTAATGGCTCAGGGATGTTTGCGCAATTCCGCCGGCGGCACTTTCATCAGGTCCCGGTACTTGGTGACCGTGCGCCGCGCCACGACCACGCCCTGCTCGGCCAGCATGCGGGTCAAGGCCACGTCGGAAAGCGGGTCGCGGCGGTTCTCGGCGGCGATCATGTCGCGGATCAGCGCCCGTACCGCCGCGGCCGAACAGCGGCCTCCCGTGTCGGTCGCGAGCTCGCGCGAGAAGAAATGCTTGAACTCGAATACGCCTCGCGGCGTGGCCATGTACTTGTTGTTGGTGGCGCGCGAGACGGTCGACTCGTGCAGGTCGAGTTCCTCGGCCACCTTGCGCAGCACCAGCGGCTTGAGCGCGATCTCGCCGTAGTCGAAGAATGTGCGCTGGTGGGCCACGATGGCCTCGGCCACGCGCTGGATGGTGGCAAAGCGCTGCTCCACGTTCCTTATCAGCCAGCGTGCCTCTTGCAGCTCCTGGGCCAGCGGCGCGCGGTCGTCGCAGCGCGCCTTGCGGAACAAGTTGGCGTAGGCCTGGTGCAGGCGGGCCTTGGGCATGACCGCGGGATTGGTGGTGATCACCCATTTGTTCTTGACCTTGCGGACGATCACGTCCGGCACGATGTGGTCGCTCTCGGGTTCGGCGAACGCCAGGCCGGGCCGGGGAGTCAGGCTGCGTATCAGGCGGCAGGCCACCGCGAGCTCTTCCTCGTTGCATCCCAGCTTGCGGCGCAGTTCCGCGGTCTCGCGCCGCGCCATGAGGTCGAGGTACTGGTCCGCGATGGCGATGGCCAGGGCCCGGCCCGGCGTGTCCGCGTCGTACGCTTCCAATTGCAGCCGCAGGCATTCGCCAAGGCTGCGGGCCGCCAGTCCCGGCGCATCCAGGTGCTGGACCAGCGTCAGCGCAACCATCCATTCGTCCTTGGTGGGAGGGGGAGTCACCGCCAGCGTGGTGGCCAGTTCATCGAGGTCCTGGCGCAGATAGCCGTCTTCGTCCAGCGCCTCGATGATGATCTCGGCCAGCAGGCGATCGCGCTCGCCAAGCCGATAGCCGCATAGTTGCTGGTGGAGGTAGTCGTGCAGGCCTACGGAACTGTGGGTCCATTGCCCGATGTCCGGGCGGTCGTCGCCGTCATCGTCGCGGACGCGGCTGGTGGGATAGGATCCGGCGTACGGTTCCGGATCGAAAGGCGGCGGTTCGGGATCTCGGGGTTCCGATCCTTCCGCCTGCACCGCCTCGCCGGCATTTCGATCGACCGGCAGCACCGATTCCTCGGCTTTGACGGCGGGGTCCTGGTCATCCTCTTCCAGGAAAGGGTTGTTTGCGATGGCTTGCTGCAGCTCTTGCGTGAATTCGAGTGCGGACATCTGCAATAGCTTGACCGACTGCTGGAGTCTTGGCGTCAAGGACAATTGCTGACGTACTCGCATGTCGTACGTGGCTTGTACCAATGCCGTCTCCCATGCTTGGGCCAGGCGGGGGCCTGGCCATTGAGGTGTCGCGATCCTTAACCTTGCAAGCTTCGTGCCAATCTGGAAACCGTAGGCAGCCGGGGCGAGACCATGGAAAATAGCGTGCAGCTCTTGCCGGTTCGGTAAGTTTTACCGGTGCGGACTTCGCCAGGCCAGAGTCCATCATCGACAGAACCTTGGGTGTCGTAACAGAATGAGAAAATTCTTTCGCGTCATCCTGTACGCGCTGTGCGCCGTCCTGCTGTGCCAGTGCGCAAGCCCGTTGCCGGACGTAGACGGGGGCGTCCCCCCGAGACAGAAGGTGCGCATTTCCACCGATGCCGGGTGGCTGACGTATCGCGAGAGCCGGCGCATCATCGAGCGCCTGGATGCCGCCGGCAATGCCGGAGACTTTCTTGCACGCCATCTCCAGGTGGAAGAGGCGGTGGCCGATGCGCCGCTCGTGGCGGGCAACCAGGTGCAGCTTTTCGCCGACGGCCCCAGCACCTACCGGGCCATGGAAGCCGCCATCGGCGCCGCCAGGCGGTTCATCCACCTGGAGAGCTACATCTTCGAAGACGACGAGATCGGCAACCGGATCGCGGAGTTGCTGATCTCCAAGCGGACCCAAGGGGTGGCGGTTGCCGTCATGGTCGACGGCATCGGCACGCTGTCCGTCCCGCCGGACCTGTTCGAGCGCATGCGGCAGGCCGGCATCCAGGTGGTCTTCTTCAATCCGGTCAATCCGCTCAAGAGTCGCGGCACCTGGTCCATCAACGAGCGCAGCCACCGGAAGATACTGGTGGTCGACGGCGAGGTCGCCTTCGTCGGAGGCATCAATCTGAGCGACGTCTACGCTTCGCGGCCGGTCGGCGGTTCCTCCCGCAGCGCGGCCGCCGACAAGAAGAACGCGCCTTGGCGCGACACGCACATCAGCATACGCGGGCCTGCCGTGCCCGACGTGGAGCGCGTCTTTCTCGAGGGGTGGCGCAGCCAGGGCGGCCCCGCGCTGGGCGACATCGACTTCCTGCCCCAGCAGCCGCGCCGCGGCCCGCACGTCGTGCGCATCCTCGTCAACAAACCGGGTGCGGACGATAACCACGCGATCTACCTGACACTGCTCTCCGCGATCAACAGTTCGCAGCGGTCCATCCATATCACCATGGCTTATTTCGTGCCGGACCCCGCCTTCATCGCCGCCTTGTGCGAAGCAGCCCGGCGCGGCGTGGACGTGGTGCTGCTGTTGCCGGGTTTCAGCGACTTCTCGATCGTGCTGCATGCCGGCCGTTCGCATTACGAAGAGCTGCTCAAGGCCGGCGTGAAAATCTACGAGCGCAAGGATGCGCTGCTGCACGCCAAGACCGCCGTCGTGGACGGTGTCTGGTCCACGGCGGGATCCAGCAACCTCGATTGGCGCAGCTTCACCTTGAATCACGAGATCAACGCGGTGATCCTCGGAGCAGAATTCGGAACCCAGATGGAAGCGCTGTTCGATGCCGACCGCCGTGCCTCCGAGCCGGTCGACTACGAGCAGTGGAAACGGCGGCCGATCTCCACGCGCTTCAAGGAGTTCCTGTCCCGCCTGCTGGAGCGCTGGCTGTAGCGGCGCGGCGGCCGGTCAGGTTTCGCCGTTGCCGTGCTTGTAGGTATCGAGCCGGTTGTAGAGCGTCTTGAGGCTGATGCCCAGCGTGCTGGCGGTCTGCCGCTTGTCGCCGCCGAAATGGGCCAGCGTGGCGAGGATGAGCTCGCGCTGGGCGTCCGGCAGCGGGATGCCCACGGCCAGCTCAAGGCTGCCTTCGCGGCGCACCACGCGCCGGTTGCGCGGCGCGGGTTCGGGGTTCTGCACCTCGACTTCCTCGTCGGCGAGGATGAAGGCCCGATGGACGGCGTTCTTCAGTTCTCGCACGTTGCCCGGCCAGTGATGCTGCCGCAGGTCGTCCAGCGTGCCCTTGGCAAAGCGCTTGCGGCTTTTCTCGGCGGCGTTGAGCTGTTCGAGGAAGCGGCGCGCCAGCAGCTCGATGTCCGAGGTGCGTTCGCGCAGCGGCGGCACGCGCAGCGGAAATACCGCCAGGCGGTAGAGCAGGTCTTCGCGGAATCGCCCTTCCTGCACGGCCACCTGGGGATCACGGTTGGTGGCGGCGATCACCCGGACGTCGGTGGAGATCTGCTCTGTGCCGCCGACGCGATGGAAGCTGGCGGTTTCGAGCACGCGCAGCAGCTTGATCTGCATGTCGGGCGCCATCTCCGTGATCTCGTCCAGGAAGATCGTCCCGCCCGCCGCGCGCTCGAAGTACCCGGCATGTTGCTGTACCGCACCGGTGAAGCTGCCTTTCTCGTGGCCGAACAGCTCGCCCTCGATGAGGGTGGCCGGGATGGCGCCGCAGTTGACCGGTATGAACGGGCCGCCGCTGCGCGGACTTTTCTCGTGCAAGGTGCGGGCGACCAGTTCCTTGCCGGTGCCGCTTTCGCCGATGATGAGCACGGTCAGCGCTGTGGGTGCGACCTTTGCGATCTGCTGATACAGGTCGCGCATGGGAGCGGAGGCGCCATACAGCAGGCCGTAGTGGTCGCGTGGCGGTTCCACCCGGGGCGGCTCGGCCGAGTGGCCTGCGCCGCCGTCGGAAGCGAACGGTGTGTCGGTATCGAGAGTCGAGGCCAGGGCTTCGTCAGGGCGCATTGCCTGTTCCTTCCGCATTGATCTCCAGGGGTGGCGTGCCGAGGGCGGGAGTGCCCCGTCGGGCGGGAACTGTCATTCTAAGCAGACCTGGGGGCCTGGCGGCGCCCGGCGGCCGGAAGCATGGTAACGGGCTGTCGCAACGCCCATCCGTCCAAGGGGAATTTACAAGTTTTCATGTAATTCTTACCTATTGCTTGCACTTAGACCAGCACGCGCTGCGAACGGCTGCGCGGTTTTCGGTGCACGGTATGAAAACTGCGCCCGGCCCACGCATCGGACGCCGGGGAGTCGCCGTCGCCCGCCGTTCTGTCACTCTATACAAGGAGTAAGCAATGTTGCGATGGGCCGCCATTTTCTTCGTAATTGCATTGATTGCCGCGTTGTTCGGTTTCGGGGGGATTGCCTCCGGCGCGGCGGAAATCGCGAAAATCCTGTTTTATATTTTCGTCATCGTCTTTGTGGTGACGCTGTTGCTGGGCGCATTCCGAAGATAGCGCCCGGCCGTCGATACGGGAGCGGAGATGGGTTCGTATTCGGGTGATTGGCTGCGCGGGAAGGACAGGGCCGTCGACCATGTCCGCGGCGTGGTGGAGGACGCCGAGGCACTGCTCAAGACCACGGCGGGCTACACCAGCCAGGAGCTGGAGGCGGCCCGCCGGCGGCTGCACGACGAATTGGAGCGTGCGCGCGAGCTGTACCACGAGGCGCAGCGCAGTGCCGTCGATTCCTACCGCCAGGCGTCCGCCCATACCGATGCCTATGTCCGCGACAATCCCTGGCGGGCCGTGGGCATTGCCGCCGCGGTGGGGGTGGTGATCGGCCTGCTCGCCATGCGGCGCTGACAGGCCTGCGCACCGGTCCCGCTTCGGGGCAAAATAACGGCGCCGGCAGCGCCGCCGACAAGTAGTCATGGATCTCAGGCCATGGCGGACGCCTTGGCCGCGCCTACAGGGCGTGGCCACGGACGTACGGCATGGCCTGCATTATCGAGGAGCCACAACGCATGCCGCATGTCCTGATCGTGGATGACGAACCGAACACCCGGGCCGCCCTGGCGGAGATCGTCGGTGCCGAGGGGTTCACCACGGCCGTGGCGGGCGACCTCAGGGAGGCCCGCATCCAGATCGTGCGCCAGAGTCCCGACGTCGTCCTGACCGACCTCAAGCTGCCGGACGGCAGCGGCATGGACCTGTTCAAAGAGCTGGACCCTTCGATCCCGGTCGAAGTCATCCTCATCACCGGCCACGCCAGCGTCGAGAGCGCGGTCGACGCGCTCCGGCTGGGCGCGGCGGACTATCTCATCAAGCCGATCAACATGCAGCGGCTCAAGGCCATCCTGGACCGCATCCCGCGGGCCGGCGATCTCAAGGCCGAGATCGGTTCGCTACGGGGGGAACTGCGGCGGTTCGGCCGCTTCGGCCGCATGCTGGGCAGCTCCGCGGTCATGCAGGATCTCTACGACCAGATCGGCAAGGTGGCGCCGACCGAGGCGACCGTCCTGCTGATCGGCGAGAGCGGCACCGGCAAGGAGCTCGCCGCCCAGACGCTGCACGACCTCAGCCTGCGCCGCAAGCGGCCCTTCCTGGCGGTCAACTGCGGCGCGATCTCGCCCAACCTGATCGAAAGCGAGATGTTCGGCCACGAACGCGGCAGCTTCACCGGCGCGGAACGGCAGCACAAGGGCTACTTCGAGCGGTCGCACGGCGGGACGCTGTTTCTCGACGAAATCACCGAGATGCCGATCGAACTGCAGGTCAAGCTGCTGCGCGTGCTCGAAACGGGCGTTTTCATGCGGGTGGGGACCAACCGGGAAATCGAATGCGACGTCCGCATCATCGCCGCCACCAACCGCAATCCGCAGGAGGCGGTGGCTGAAGGCAAGCTGCGGGAGGACCTCTACCATCGGCTGAACGTCTTCCCCATCCACCTGCCTCCACTGCGCGAGCGCGCCAAGGACGTCGAGCTGCTGGCGCAGAGCTTCCTCGACCAGCTGAATGAAACCCACAAGACCTCCAAGGCCTTCTCCCCGGCGATGCTGGCCGACATGGCATCGCATGCGTGGCCGGGTAACGTGCGCGAACTGAAGAACTATGTGCACCGCGCCTTCATCATGACCGACGGCGGGCTCATCGATACGGTGGCTGCGCCCATACAGCTCGCTCCGGCCAGCAAGGCGGAAAGCGAGCCCATCGTCACCATTCCCGTGGGCATGTCGCTTGCTGAAGCCGACAAGCGACTGATTTTCGCCACCCTGCAGCATTGCGGCGGCGTCAAGAAGCACGCCGCCGAGGTGCTGGGCATCAGTCTGAAGACGCTCTACAACCGGTTGGAGGACTACGCAGCGACCGACGCCCGCGAGGCCGACGTGCAAGACGTGCCGGTTTCCTGAGACCGCCCCTGCCAACGGAGGCCCTATGCCTGACCTGCTCTTGCACACCGTTCCGCCCGATCCGCCGGTCAAGGATCCGCCTCCCGTGGGCGATCCTCCCCGACAGCCGGTGGGCGATCCGCCCGTGCCGCCGGCGCAGGAGCCCGATCCCATCGATCCCGACCTGCCGCCTCCGCCGCCGACGCCGCCGGAAGAGGAGTGACCCCCGGCACGCTACATGCTGCAGTTTCCGCGTTCCTCAACCAAGGAGACTGCCGTGTCGCTCATCGTCGCCGCCCGTTTCGATTCCTTTCCCGAGGCCGAGAACGCCGGTCGCCAGCTGTTCGCGGCCGGCTTCGCCCCTGAGGACGTCTCGATATTCTTCGTCAATCCCGCAGGCCAGCATGATCGTTATCCGCTGGGCGGGGACCAGGCCGCCGATCCCGGGTCGCGCAAGACCAAGCACGGGGCCGTGGCCGGCGCCGCGCTGCTCGGCCTGATCGGGGCCGTCATCGGCAGCGTCGTGTGGCTGTACGCGGCAGGATCGGTCCTGGCCCTGGTCATCGCCGTGGGCGTGGGGGCATACATCGGTTCCCTCGGCGGGGCGCTGGTCGCCACCCGCAGCGCGGCCCGCGCCTACCGTGCCGGGCATAGCACCGGCATGCGGCGCGCGGGGGTACTGACCGCCGTGCACGTCACCGTGGCCTCCGAGGCCGCCGCCGCGCAGGTGCTGCGCGATTGCGGCGGCAAGGACGTGGAAAAGGCTCAGGGCAGATGGCGCGACGGGGACTGGGTGGATTTCGATCCGGTCGCGGCGCCGGTGCTCAGCGACAAAGTCCAGGCCCGTCCGTCGGACGGCCTGGACAGCCACCCCAGGCCCAATTCTCGGCAAACCGTGCAGCCTTAGCGCCGCACGAAGGCGGCGGACCGCCGCCGCCTCTTTCCGCAGGACCTAGCGGTGGCGAGTGGCGTCGTCCTCGTCGTCGCCGGGATGGGAACGCGCCAGGCGTTCTTCGTCGACCACCTCGTCCGGCAGCACATCGCTGCCGGTCCGTTCTTCTTCCTCGGGATCCACGGATACGCGTTCGCCGGTGCCGCCCGAGTCGGTGCCGGCCTCGTCGTCCGGCAGGCCCGCGAGGTCGCTTCCCGAATCCGACGTGTCGCTGGGCCCGAGCTTGCCATGTTTGCTGCTGTCGTCGGGCTGGCTCTCGGTGGTGCCCAGCACGGTACTGTTGGCCATTGCATGCTCCTTTGCGAGTAGCTCGGTAAGGGGATTGTCACGCCCGGTGACGACCCGTTCAAGCCGGAGGCCGCAAGCCGCATGCCCGAGCTGGCGCCGGGGCGGCTTCACTCGGGGGGCGTCTTGTCCTTGTACTCGCACAGGTCGGCGATGCCGCATTGCGGGCACTTGGGCTTGCGCGCGACGCAGATGTAGCGTCCATGCAGGATCAGCCAGTGATGCGCGTCCAGCAGGAATTCCTTGGGCACCACCTTGAGCAGGCGGTCCTCGACCTCGCGCACCGTCTTGCCCGGGGCGATGCGGGTGCGATTGGCCACGCGGAAAATATGCGTGTCGACCGCCATCGCGACCTGTCGGAAAGCCGTGTTGAGGACGACGTTGGCGGTCTTGCGGCCGACGCCCGGCAGCGCTTCCAGCGCTTCGCGGCTGGCCGGCACCTCGCCGCCGTATTGCTCGAGCAGGATGCGACAGGTCGCGATGACGTTCTTGGCTTTCGTCTTGTACAGGTTGATGGTCCGCACATACTCGATCAGCCCTTCTTCGCCGAGAGCCAGCAGCTTGTCGGGCGTGCCGTACTCGGGGAAGAAGCGGCGCGTGGCGAGATTGACCGATTTGTCGGTGGCCTGGGCGGACAGGATGACGGCGATCAGCAGTTGGAAGGTCGATCCGTATTCCAGCTCGGTCCTGGGGGAAGGGTTGGCGGCGTGCAGGCGCTCGAAAATGGCGTGGCGTTTGGCGGAATTCATGCGGACACGGCTCGTGCCGTTGTTGTGGTGAGAGTCAATGCGCGCGCCGGGAGCGAGCCCGGGCGAGGGCGGCCTCCAGTATGGCACGCTTGCGCTCGGCAGCTTCGTCGGCGGCGTTGCGGGGCGGCGTTGCCGTATCGGCTGCGGCCGGTTCGCGCCGGCGCAATTCGGACCGGGCGCGCAGCCGCTCCTGGTCCTCCCGGCTTTCGCGCGCGAGGCGTTCCTGCCGCCGACGATAACGCAGCCTGGCTGCGTCGGCGTCTCGCGCGGTCCAGCTTCGTCCAGGCTCGACAGGTTCCATGGCTATGCAATCCACGGGGCAGGGCGCCACGCACAGGTCGCAGCCCGTGCAGAGGTCCGCCAGGACGGTATGCATGACCTTGTTGGCGCCGACGATGGCGTCCACGGGACAGGCGCGGATGCACAAGGTGCAGCCTATGCAGTGCTGTTCGTCGATGCGCGCTACTTGCAGCGGCTGGTGGCGGCCGCGCGTTTCGTCCAGCGGCAGCCGCGACCGGCCGAGCAATGCGGCCAGTTTGGCGATGCCTTCATCGCCGCCCGGCGGACACCGGTTGATGGGCGCTTCGTCCTGCGCGACGGCCTGGGCATACGGCCGGCAGCCGTCGTAGCCGCATTTGGTGCATTGCGTCTGCGGCAGTTGCGCATCGATCAGATCGACCAGGTCCACGCCGCGTCCTCGTCAGGCCGGGTCGCTGTGCTGGCGGATGAACTGGGCGATCTGGGGGCAGATGACCTCGCGCCAGCGCCGGCCCGAGAAAATGCCGTAATGGCCGCAGCGCGGAGCGGTGAAATGGCGCTTGCGGGCGGCGGGAATGCCGCTGCACAGGTCCTGCGCGGCCTGCGTCTGGCCGGATCCCGAGATGTCGTCGAGTTCGCCTTCGATGGTGAAAAGCGCCACGGACTCGATGTCCGCCGGCTTGACGAGCTTGCCGTGCACCTTCCAGAGGCCACGCGGCAGCTGGAATTCCTGGAACACGATGCGTATGGTGTCGAGGTAGTACTCGGCGGGCATGTCGAGCACCGCGTTGTATTCGTCGTAGAAGCGGCGATGCGCCTCGGCGTCCTCGTCGTCGCCCCGCACCAGGTCGAGGTAGAAGTCGTAATGGGACTTCAGGTGCCGGTCGGGATTCATGCTGACGAAGCCCGCATGCTGCAGAAAGCCCGGGTATACCTTGCGGCCGGCGCCAGGGAAGCGGGGCGGCACGCGATGGATGAGGTTGTTCTCGAACCAGGAATATGGCTTGGTGGTGGCCAGGTTGTTCACCTGGGTGGGCGATTTGCGCGGATCGATGGGGCCGCCCATCATGATCATGCTGCGCGGCAGCTTGGGATCGTGTTCCGAAGCCATCAGCGACACCGCCGCCAGCACCGGTACCGTAGGCTGGCACACCGATATGACGTGGACCTCGGGCCCCAGCTGGCGGATGAAATCCCGGATGTAGTCCACGTAATCGGCCAGGTGGAACGGCCCCGCCGAGTCCGGCACCATGCGCGCGTCGATCCAGTCCGTGACGTACACGTCGTGTTCGGGCAGCAGTGCCCGGACCGTGTCGCGCAGCAGCGTCGCGTGGTGGCCCGACAGCGGCGCCACCAGCAGCACCGTGGGGTCCGGCTTGCGCCTGGCGTGCTTGCGCGCCTCCACGGGAGTGCGCACGAAATGCACGAGATTACAGAAGGGCCGGGCCGCGGCGATCTGTTCGGTCACGACGGCCTGGACGCCGTCCATGGTGGTGGAAGCCAGCCCCCAGGCGGGTTTCTCGTAGTCCTTGCCGAGCCGGTACAGCAGCTCGTATCCGGCCGCCAGGCGCCGGGACATCGGCGTATAGGCGAGCGGGCTGTAGGGGTTCGAGAAAAGCTGGGCCGTCGCGTCGGCAAAGTGAGCGAACGGCGTCAGCAGCGCGCGCTGCCATTCATGCAATTGATACAGCATCTCTGCTCCAGACCACAGGGGGCAATCGATTATTGCCGCTGGACCGATTATATTGCAATGCACAATCTCCTTTCGGCAACACCGTGGAGAGGGCAGGAAACTAGTATCCGTTTACCAGTAATTTTCGACCGCCAGATTGCCTGGCTTGCCGCGGCGCGACGTGCCGAAACCGCGTTCGGCCAGCAGCTTGCGCAGGTCGGATACCATCTCGGGGTTTCCGCACAGCATGATGCGCGACCGCGCGGGGTCCAGCGTGACCCCCGCCCGTCGCTCCAGTTCGCCGCTGGCGATCAGCGTCGTGATGCGGCCGTTCATCGCGCCTTCCACCTTTTCACGGGTGATCGAGGGCAGGTAGATCAGCTTGCCCGGCTGCTCGCGGCAGAATTCGCCGAATACCTCGTGGTCGCGCAGTCCCTCGATGGTGTCCCGGTAGACCAGCTCTTCGGCGGTGCGTACGCTGTGGACGACGATGAGATGGTCATACGTTTCCCAGACCTCCAGGTCCTGCAGGACGGAGACGAACGGGGCCAGTCCCGTGCCCGAGGCCAGCATCCACAAGTCCTTGCCCGCCGGGAATGCGGCCGTGGTCAGAAAGCCGAAATTGGTCTTGTCCACGTAGATCTTGTCGCCCTCGCGCAAATGCTCCAGCGCGCTGGTGAACTCGCCTTCCGGCACGACGATGGAAAAGAACTCCAGGAAGTCATCGTACGGCGCCGACACGATCGAATACGCCCGCCACACGATGCGCCGCCCGGAGCCATCCTCGGCCGCGGGATCCGGCCGCTCGATCCCCAGCCGCGCGAACTGCCCCGGCACGAAACGAAAGCCCGGCGAGCGCGTCGTACGGAACGAGAACAGCTTGTGCGGCACCCAGGTCTTGACCCAGGTAACTGTTTCGACGGTGTATTTTTCAGCGGTCATGAATGTGGCTCCCCCCTACGCGCTGACGCGCGCCCCCCAGGGGGCGATGCGGGTGGACCGGCAGAGCCGGATCCACCGCATCCTGGGGTACTACCAAGCTGACAACGTACGGCGTCTTTTCGCCACATCGGTAGAAAGCCGAGGAAAAAACGCCGCCCTTGATCAGCCTGGTAGTACCCCAGGGCACAGCGGATCCGGCTTTGCCGGTCCGCCAGTGCCGCCCCCTGGGGGGCGCGCGTCAGCGCGTAGGGGGGGGGTCTACCTCTCTAGGAGTTCCAGCTTGCCTTCCTTGTCCTTCCACTCGTCGGCGTCGGGCAGGGGGGGCTTGGTACGCGTGATGCTGGGCCAGTTTTGCGAAAGTTCGGCGTTGAGCTGGATGAAGTGCACCTGCTCGGCTGGTACGTCTTCCTCGGCCAGGATGGCGTTGGCCGGGCATTCAGGGATACAGACGGCGCAGTCGATGCACTCGTCCGGGTCGATCACCAGGAAGTTGGGGCCTTCGCGAAAGCAGTCCACCGGGCAGACGTCAACGCAATCGGTGTATTTGCACTTGATGCAGTTCTCGGTGACGACGTGAGTCATATGCGGCTCCAGAACGGGCTGGAATAAAAGTTCAGGTCAGCCCATCATTTTACCGGACTGGCGAAATCCGGCCGGCATACCCCTAAGGGAGCCATGGGCGGGGGCCGGCGCCGCCCGGGCTTATCCATTCCGGCAGGGCGGCCTTGGCCGCGGGTAAATCCCCTCTTGTGCTATTTTCCCTGGTTACGCACAACAGGCATCACAGGAGACCGTACGATGCGATCCACCCTGAACGCCCTGCGCAAGAAGCTTGCCGCGGGCCGCAAGATTTCCATGCTGACGTGTTACGACGCCGGTTTCGCCAAGGTCATGGAGGACGCAGAGGTCGATTGCATCCTGGTCGGCGACACGCTGGGCATGCTCGTGCAAGGGAGGGACTCCACGCTGCCGGTGCAATTGCAGGATATCGCCTACCACGTCTCGTGCGTGGCCCGGGGCACCCGGCGGCCGTTCCTGCTCGCCGACATGCCCTTCGGCACCTATCAGGAAAGCCCGCAGCAGGCGCTGCGCAACGCGGTGACGCTGATGCAGGCGGGCGCGCAGATGGTCAAGATCGAAGGCGGCGCCGAGCTCGCGCCCACCATCGAGCTGCTGGTGCGCAGCGGCATCCCGGTGTGCGGCCACATCGGCCTGCTGCCTTCCCACGTGCACGCGCTGGGCGGCTATCGCGTGCAGGGCAAGGAGGACGCCGAAGCCCGGCGCATCGTGGCCGACGCCAAGGCGGTCGAGGCGGCCGGCGCCGCGATGATGGTGATCGAGGCCGTGCCCGATCCCGTGGCGCGCCAGGCATGCGAGGCGGTGGGGCTCATCACCATAGGCATCGGCGCCTCGGTGGCCTGTTCCGGGCAGGTACTGGTCATGCACGACATGCTGGGCCTGACCGCCACGCCCGCCAAGTTCGTCAAGAACTACATGGTCGGGGCGCCGGCGGGCGGAGACGCCGTGCTGCAGGCTTTCCGCCGCTACGTCCAGGAAGTCGAGACCGGCGCGTTTCCCGGCGCCGAACACGTCTACGGCATGGCGGGCGGCAACATCGGCACTCCCTATGGCAACCAGAGCGGCCCGCAGTCATGATCATCACGTCTTTGTTGGATACCGACCTCTACAAGTTCACCATGATGCAGGTCGTCCTGCATCACTTTCCCGCCGCGCAGGTCGAATACAAGTACAAGTGCCGCACGCCGGGAATCGACTTGCATCCCTATGTGGACGAGATCCGCGAAGAAATCGAAGCCCTGTGCGAACTGCGCTTCACCGAGGAAGAGCTGGCCTACCTCGGGAGCCTGCGCTTCATCAAGAGCGACTTCGTCGACTTCCTCGGGCTGTTCCACCTGCCCAAGCGCTGCATCTCGGTCGCCAAGTCGGCATCGCCGGGGGAACTCGACATCATCGTCCAGGGGCCCTGGCTGCACACGATCCTGTTCGAGATCCCGGTGCTCGCCATCATCAACGAGGTCTATTTCCGCAACAACCACCTGGTGCCAGCCTATGCCGAAGGGCGGCAGCGCCTGATGAGCAAGGTGGAGATGGTGCGCGGCGACCCGGCGCTGCGCGATTTCCACATCGCCGACTACGGCACCCGCCGGCGTTTCTCCAAGGCCTGGCACGAGGAAGTGGTCATCACGCTCAAGGACCAGATGCGGGAGAATTTCGCCGGCACCAGCAACGTGTACTTCGCCATGAAGCACGGCCTCACGCCGCTGGGCACCATGGCGCACGAATACCTGCAAGCCTGCCAGGGGCTGGGCCCGCGCCTGCGCGATTCGCAGATCTACGGTTTCGAGGTCTGGGCGCGCGAATACCGCGGCGACCTGGGCATCGCGCTGTCCGACGTGTACGGCATGAGCGCCTTCCTGCGCGACTTCGACATGTACTTCTGCAAGCTGTTCGACGGCGCACGCCACGATTCGGGCGATCCCTTCAGCTGGGGCGAGCGCCTGATCGAACACTACAAGCAGAACCGGGTCGATCCGCGCGCCAAGACGCTGGTGTTCTCCGACGGCCTGACCTTCCCGCTGGCCATCAAGCTGGCCAAGCATTTCGCGGGCCGCTGCACCACGGCCTTCGGCATCGGCACGAACCTGACCAACGACCTGAGCTACCAGCCGCTGCAGGTGGTCATGAAGATGGTCAAGTGCAACGGCCAGCCGGTGGCCAAGGTGTCCGACACGCCCGAGAAGACCATGTGCGAAGACAAGGCGTACCTGGCGTATCTGCGGCAGGTGTTCGAGATCCCGCCGGAACAGACGGACGGCGGGGACGACTGAGCGGGGGGCCTACACCCCCAGGTAGCGGCTGAGCGCTTCCGGCTCGTGCCGCAGGTGCTCGGCCCGGCCCTCCAGCACCATGCGGCCTTTCTCCATCACCACCAGCCGGTCGGAGTTGGCCATGACCATCCGGTAGTTGCGGTCTACCACCAGGGTCGCGAGGCCGCTGCGCCGGATGTCGCCGATCACCCGCCAGATCTCGGCCACGATCAGCGGGGCCAGCCCTTCGGTTGCCTCGTCCAGGATGATGGCGCTCGGGTTGGTCATCAGCGCGCGGCCGATGGACAGCATCTGCTGTTCGCCGCCCGAGAGCTGCCAGCCCAGGTTGCCCAGGCGCTCGGTCAGCCTGGGGAAAGTGGCGAGAACCCGGTCCAGCGTCCAGTCCGCCTGGCCGTCGACGCCGCGGCGCGCCGCCATGACGAGGTTTTCCTTCACGGTCAGGTTGGGGAAGATGCCCCGGCCCTCGGGCACGTAGGCGACGCCGGCCTTGGCCGCCTCGTAGGGCTTGCCGCGCGACAGGTCGCGGCCGCCTATCGAGATGCGTCCGTCGCGTTGCTTGACGTGGCCGAGCAGGGTGCGGATCAGCGTGGATTTCCCCATGCCGTTGCGGCCCAGGAGGCCGACGGTCTCCCCGCGGCCCAGGCGGAAATCCACACCGTGCAGGATGTGGCTGCTGCCATACCAGGCATGGACCTGGCTGGCGTCGATGAGCGCTTCCATCTGTATTCCTTTTCTCCGGGCGAAGGGGTCAGTGGGCCGAGCCCAGGTAGGCTTCCTGGACGTCCGGGTTGCTGCGCACCTCCGCCGGCAGTCCGCTGGCGATAGGGCTGCCGTTGACCATCACGGTGATGTCGTCCGCCACCGCGAACACCGCGTCCATGTCGTGCTCGACCAGCAGGATGGCGTGGCCTTGCCGCAGCCGCCGCAGCAATTCCAGCATGCGTTCGGATTCCTCCGCTCCCATGCCGGCCAGCGGTTCGTCCAGCAGCAGTACCGTGGGCGAGGTGGCCAGGCACATCGCCACCTCCAGCTGCCGCTTCTGGCCGTGCGACAGGCTGGCGGCGGTCTTGCCCGCCACCGCGGTCAGCCCGGCCCGCTCCATCACCTCGTCGGCGCGTTCGCAACTGGCGCGGCAGTCCTGCGCCGACTGCCAGAATTGCCAGGGGCGCTGTGTCCGCGCCTGCGCGGCCAGCCGGCAGTTCTCGCGCACCGTCAGCGGCAGGAAGATCGTGTTGCGCTGGTAGCTGCGTCCTATGCCGGCCTGGGCGCGGCGGGGCTGCGACCAGGCGGTGATGTCGCGGCCGTGCAGGCGGACTTGGCCGGCCGTGGGCGGCAGCTCGCCGGACAGCAGGTGGATGAGGGTCGACTTGCCCGCGCCGTTGGTGCCGATCACGGCATGGATGCGGTCGGGGGCGAGCGACAGCGATACGTTGTCGATGGCCTTGAGCGCGCCGAAGTGGCGGCTCAGGCCCTGGGCTTGGAGCACTGCCGTCATGTCGTCTGTTCCGTGGCCGGGGAAGGGTTGGGAGAGGTATCGGCCGGGGCGGCCGTAGCGGGCGTCGCCAGCGGCCGCGGGCGGCCGCGATGCGGCATGCGCAGGCGTGCGAAACCGCCGGCCAGGCCCTGCGGCATCCAGGCGACGGCCAGGATGATGAATCCGCCCATCAGCAACTGCCAGTGCTTGGTCAGATCCTGGAACCATTCGGCCAGCAACACGAACGCAAAGGCGCCCACGACCGCGCCCGCCAGGCTGCCGAGCCCGCCCAGGATGATCATCAGGAGCGCGTTGCCCGACTGGTGCCAGGACACGAGCTCAGGGTTGACGTAGCCGTGCTGGGTGGCATAGAGGAAGCCGGCGAGCCCGGCCAGCGCGCCTCCGATGACGAAGCTCGCCAGTTTATAGGCGAAAGTGTTGTAGCCCGCGGCCCGCATGCGCGGCTCATTGTGCTTGATGCCCACGAGCGCGTGCCCCAGCCGAGAGCGGAGCACCAGCCCCAGGACGGCCAATGTCAGCACCAGCCCCGCCAGCGTGAACCAGTAGAACTGCGAGGATTGGTCGAGGTCGACCAGACCGCGGCCGGCCACCGCGAACGCCGGCTTGTTGTAGATGTAGGTGCCGTCGCTGCCGCCGAAAGCCTCCACGTCGTGGAATACGAAGTACACCAGCTGCCCGAAGGCCAGCGTGACCATGATGAAGTAGATGCCGCGCGTGCGCATGACCAGGAAGCCGATCAACAGCGCCAGCAGCGCCGCGCAGCCTATCGCCGCCAGGAGCAGCAGCCAGCCGTTGCCCGCTTCGTAGCGCGGCGTCAGCATGGCGACGGCATAGGCGGCCGCGCCGAAGTAGGCGGCATGGCCCAGGCTGACCAGGCCGGTGTAGCCCACCAGCAATTGCAGGCTGACGGCGAAGATCGCCATGATCAGCACCTTGGTGCCGAGCTCGACGTGGAACGGCGTGCCGATCGGCTCAGGCAGCACCGGCAGCAAGGCCAGTACCGCCAGCGCCACAATCCAGGCAATAAGGGAAGAAGCTTTCATTCCGTATTCCAATGTTGTGCGAAGCCCACCCCCTCCGCGCTTCGCGCGTCCCCCTCAAGGGGGCGGCGCTGGAGGGAGGGCCCACCCCCTCCACGCTTCGCGCGCCCTCCTCAAGGGGGCGGCGCTGGCGGACCGGCAAAGCCGGATCCGCGGCGCCCTGGGTCTAGTGAGACTTTCTTAAATTGCTACACCGTGGCTGCCAGCGAAGCACCAGCGCCACAATCCAAAAAACCCGCCCTAGACCCAGGATGCGGTGGATCCGGCTCCGCCGGTCCACCCGCATCGCCCCCTGGGGGGCGCGCGAAGCGCGTAGGGGGGACATCAGGTACCTTGCTTGAACAGGCCTTCCGGCTTCCAAAGCAAGATGGCCGCCATCAGGACATAGATCAGCGCGCCGGCGGCCTGCTGCCAGAACACCTTGCCGAAGGTATCGACGAATCCGATCAGCAGCGAGGCCACCAGGGCGCCCTTGATCGAACCGATGCCGCCGATGACCACGACGACGAAACAGATGATCAGCACCGATCCTCCCATGCCCGGATACACCGACGAGACGGGCGCGGCGATCATGCCCGCCAGCACCGCGATGGCCACGCCCACCGCGAAGACAATGCGATACAGCAGCGAGATGTTGATGCCCAGAGACTGCACCATCTCGCGATTGGTCGCCCCGGCGCGCACCATCATGCCGAGCCGGGTCTTCTTGAGCGCCACGTACATCGCCACGGCCAGCAGCACGCACACGCCCGAAATAAACAGCCGATAGACGGGATAGGTCATGTCGTTGCCGATGGCGATGCCTCCCGAGAGCCAGCCTGGCACCGGCACCCCGTGCACGTCGTCGCCCACCATGATGCTGCGCATTTCCTCGAACACCAGGATCAGGCCGTAGGTCATCAGCACCTGCTGCAGGTGTTCGCGTTCGTACAGGAAACTGAAAAAACACCACTCCAGCACATAGCCGAACGCCACCGCCAATACCACTCCCAGGAGCAGCGCCAGCACGAAATTGCCTGTCATCGACGACAGGGTAAACGCCATGTAGGCGCCTATCATGTAGAAGCTGCCGTGCGCCAGGTTGATGACGCCCATGATCCCGAAGATCAGCGTCAACCCGCTGGCGATCAGGAACAGCAGCAGCCCGTACTGCACGCTGTTCAGGCACTGAATCAAAAAAGTCGTCAAATCCATCCCGCGCTCCCGTCAGACCGGCGCCGCCGGCCGACGCGTCGTTGCTCCATTCCACTCTTCCCCACGCCCCCGCGCAACGTGAGGGAAACCCCATCCAAGGCTTGCAGCGATAGTGAAGGGTAGTCCTCGGCAGTCCCCCAGGGCACAGCGGATCCGGCTCCGCCGGTCCGCCAGTGCCGCCCCCTGGGGGGCGCGCGTAAGCGCGTAGGGGGGATTACATTTTGCAGCCCCGAGCCGGGTCCGCCAGCGCCTTCACCGCCACGTTCACCACCTGGTTGGTCTTGTTCTCGACCTTGCGCAGGTAGATGTCCTGGACCGGGTTGTGGGCCTTGGACATCGTGAACGGGCCCCGCGGGCTGTCGATCTTGGCCTGTTCCATGCCCTTGACGACGGCGTCGCGCTTGCTGATGTCGCCGCCCGCCGCCTTCAGGCCGGCGTCCAGCAATTGCGCGGCGTCGTAGCCTTGCACGGCATAGACGTCGGGCTGCAGCTTGTAGGCCTTGGCATAGTCCGTACGGAACGCCTTGTCCTTGGGCAGCGTCAGGCCGTCGGCATAGTGCAGCGTGGTCAGCAGGCCCTCGGCGGCCGCGCCTTGCGCTTCCAGCGTGCCGTCGGTCAGGAAGCCGGCGCCATACAGCGGGATCTTGTCCTTCAGGCCAGCCGCGGCATAGTCCTTGACGAACTTGACCGCGCCGCCGCCGGCGAAGAAGACGTAGACCGCGTCGGGCTTGAGCGCGGCGATCTCAGTCAGGAGCGCCTGGAACTCGACGTTGGGGAAAGGCAGGTTCAGGTGCTTGATGACCTTGCCGCCCTTCGATTCGAAGCCTTCCTTGAAGCCGTTGGTCGATTCGTCGCCGGCGGCGTATTTCCAGCTCAGCGTGACGGCCGTCTTGTGCTTGAGCTGGGTTGCGGCCACCAGTCCCATGGCGTAGGCGGGCTGCCAGTTGCTGAACGAGGAGCGGAAGATGTTGGGCGCGCACAGGGGGCCCGTGACGTCGTCGGCGCCGGCGTTGGGAATGATCAGGAGCGTCTTGTTGTCCTTGGCGACCTTGGCCATGGCCATGGCCACGCCCGAGTGCACGGTGCCGACCAGCACGTCGACCTGGTCGCGCTTGACGAGTTTGTTGGCGTTGTCCGATGCCTTGGCCGGATCGGACTCGTCGTCCACCTTGAAGTATTCGATTTCACGCCCGGCCAGCTTGCCTCCCTGCTCCTGCACGTACAGCCGGAAGCCGTTCTCGATCGCGGTGCCCAGCGCGGAGTAGGTGCCGGTGTAGGGCAGCATCAGGCCGACCTTGACCTTGCCGGAGCCCTGTGCGGAGGCCGTCGACGCGAGGCACGACGCGGCGAACATGGCGGCGGCGAGGACGGTGAATTTGCGTTTTGAAACGTTCATCGCGAGTCTCCTGGTGGGCGGATGTACGGCATGGTTCGGGCCGCCCTGTTCTTGGTGGAAAAAGTCGATGCGCCCTGCGACTGCGCACCGCTGCAGACGTCCGGCGGCGTGCCGGACAGGGGTGCTACGTGTGGTGGCGCCGCATGAACGCCACGCATGCTTCGATCAGGCGCGCCGGCTGGTCGCGGTGCGGCGAATGGCCGCAATCCTCCAGCTTCAGCAATTCGGCGTGCGGGACCTCCTCGGCGATGCCGTCTATCTGGGCCATGGTGCCGTACTCGTCGTCGTAGCCCTGCACGGCAAGCACGGGACAGCGGATGTCGGGCAACAGCGCCTTGATATTCCAGCGCTTGAACTCGGGGTTGAGCCAGACGTCGTTCCAGCCCCAGAAAGCCGAGTCGGGGTCGGCATGGTAGCGGGCGAGCTTGCTGCGCAGGTCGGTGGTGACGTAGCCGTCGCGGGCCTGCTCGATACTGGCCAGGGTGACCGATTCCACGAACAGATGGGGCGCGGCGGCGATCAGCCCGCCAACGCGATCCGGGAAGGCCGCCGCATGCATGAGGGCGATCGAGCCGCCGTCGCTGTGGCCATAGAACCAGGGACGGTCGGTCCGCGTATCGTGGCCGATCGCCTCGAAGAAGGCGGGCAGGAAGTGGCGCGCCTGCCGGTGCATGAAATCGGTCGGCCATTTCTCGTGGCCCGGGCGCGGGCTCGATTGGCCATAGCCCCAGCGCGACAGGACCAGCCCGCGGCACCCGGCCGCCTCGCACAGCGCATAGGGGAAGTCCTTCCACATCGCCACCGAGCCCAGCCCTTCGTGCAGGAACACCAGCAGCGGCTGCTGCGTGCGCTGGGGGGCGATGAAGACATATTCGATGTCGTGGCGCTTGCCGTCCCACGATACGTCGGCAAAGCGGGTGGGATGTGCGTCGGCCAGGCCGGAGGCCGCGTAGGAGGCGGACCGGGCCAGACCGGCGCCGAGGGTCTCGCGGACATCCTCCCCAAGGGAGGGGGCGCGCCTTTCGGGCGGCCGTGCGGACGTGCTCATGCATGTACCCCCTGTGCAGCCTGGGCGGTTTCCTGCTCGCGCAGCCTGAATCGCTGAATCTTGCCGGTCGCGGTCTTGGGCAGGTCGCCGACGAATTCGATCTGGCGCGGATACTTGTGGGGCGCCAGGCGCGACTTCACGAACGCCTTCAGCTCGGCCGCCAGCGCATCGTCCGCCTGCTGCCCGGGCTTGACCACCACGTAGGCCTTGGTCTTGGTCAGGCCGTCGGTGTCGGCCACGCCTATCACGGCGGCTTCGAGCACGGCGGGGTGCTGCACCAGCGTGGCCTCGACCTCGAAGGGCGAGACGTACTGGCCGCTCACCTTGAGCATGTCGTCGCTGCGGCCGGCATAGGTGTAGTAGCCGTCGGCATCGCGGCTGTATTTGTCGCCGCTCTTGGTCCAGGCGCCCTGGAAGGTCTCGCGGCTCTTGTCGCGATTGTTCCAGTACATCAGCGCCGAGCTCGGGCCGCGGATGTAGAGGTCGCCGATTTCGCCCACGCCGACCGGCTTGCCGTCCTCGCCGCGCAGCTCCACTTCATAGCCCTCGACCGGCTTGCCGGTGGTGCCGTAGCGCACGTCGCCGGCGCGGTTGGAAATGAAGATGTGCAGCATCTCGGTGGAGCCGATGCCGTCGATGATCTCGCAGCCGAAGTGCGCCGTGAAGCGTTCGCCGATCTCCTGCGGCAGCGCTTCGCCGGCCGAGGAGCACAAGCGCAGCGCGACATCGGCCCGCGCCGGCAGCGCGGGGCTGGCGAGCATGCCGGCATAGCCGGTGGGGGCGCCGCAGAAGATGGTCGGGCGCAACCGGGTCAGCCGCGCGAAACAGGCTTCCGGCGTGGGACGCTCGGCCATCAGCACGACCGAGGCGCCGACGCTGAGCGGGAAGGTCAGCGCATTGCCCAACCCATAGGCGAAGAAGAGCTTGGCTGCCGAGAATACCGTGTCGCTTTCGCACATGCCCAGGACCGGCTTGGCGTAGAGCTCGGCGGTCCAATAGGGATTGGCGTGGGTGTGCACGGTGCCCTTGGGCTTGCCGGTGGAGCCCGACGAGTACAGCCAGAAAGCGGGCTCGTCCGCGAGCGTCGCCGCCGGGGCCGCCAAGGGCTCGCGCCCTGCCAGCCACTCGTCGAAGTCCAGGGTGCCGCCCAGGTCGGCGTCGGCGCCGTCGCGCGACACGATGATGTGCTGCACGCAGTGCCGGCACGTGCCGAGCGCGGCCGAGACCTTGGCCAGGAGGGCGCGCGAAACCAGTACCGCGCGAGCGCGGCTGTGTTCGAGCATGTAGGCGTAGTCGGCAGGCGTGAGCAGCGTATTGACCGCCACCGGCACGACGCCCGCATAGAGCGCCCCCAGGAAGGTGACGGGCCAGTCGGTGCAGTCGTTCATCAACAGCAGCACGCGATCCTCGGGCCGGATGCCCAGGCCCAGCAGGGCGGCGGCGGCGCGGCGGACCTTCTCGTCGAGTTCGCCGTAGGTCAATCGGCCGCGGTCGTCGATGTAGGCGGTCTTGGCGGCGCGGTCCGCATTGATCGCCAGCAGGTGGCCGGCGAAATTGAAATCCGCCGGCGGGGCGGCACAATCGGCAGGCATGGTCGTCTCCTCGTTCATCCAATCAGTGCTTGGCTCCCGGCGGCCTCTTGGCGGACCTTGCGCCGGATGCGCTCCAGATCTTGCCTCGCGGCGCTAGGCGCCGCCGCTCGGGTTCAGCCCGTCCAGCACGGCGCCGGCGCCCTGGATCGCGGCGCGGCGGTGGTAGAACTGGAGCGCCCGCAGGCCCCCCAGCTCTTCGCCGCCGCCGGCCCTGCCTGGACCCCCGTGCAGCGACATGGGCATGACATTGCCGTGGCCGCTGTGCGTGGCGCCCACCTCGGGGGTGACCACGTGCAGGCGGCCGTGGCTATCGGCCAGGTCCAGGGCGGTCCGCGCGGCGAGCCCGGCATCGCCGGTGTAGAGCGATGCCACCAGCGAACCCTGCCCCAGCCGTACCTGGCGCATCGCGTCCGGCAGGTCACCGTAGGGCAGCAGCGTGGCCACCGGCCCGAACACTTCGACATCGTGGACGGCGCTTGCAGTGCCGTCCGCCGCGCCGAGCAAGGTGGGCCCGACGCAGGCGGCCACCGCCGGGTCGGCATCCACCAAGGGCGTCGCCGCGCCGTCGTGGAGCACCTCGGCATGGCGGCGCAGTTCGGCGATGCCGGCGCGCACGCTTTCCCATTGTTGGCGGCTGGCGAGGGCGCCCATCCGCACCGTCTCGTTGCGCGGGTTGCCGACCGTGACCTGGGCAAGCCGCGCGGCAATGGCCTGGCCGGCCGCGGCGTAGCTGGCGGCCGGCACGAAGACGCGCCGGATGGCCGTGCACTTCTGGCCCGACTTGACCGTCATCTCGCGCACGACCTCGTCGACCAGCAGGTCGAACGCGGGCGAGCCGGGCTGCGCATCGGGGAGCAGCAGGGCGCTGTTGAGGCTGTCGGCCTCGATATTCACGCGCACCGAGCGCCGGACGACGGCGTCGTGCGAACGGATCGTGGCGGCAGTATCGGCCGAGCCCGTGAACGACACCACATCGAAGGGCTGCAGCGGCGAGAGCAGGCCCTGGGCGCTGCCGCAGACGATGGACAGGGCGCCGGACGGGAGGACGCCGGCGGCGATCACGTCGGCCACCATGGCTTGCGCCAGCCACGCCGTGGCGGTGGCCGGCTTGGCGATGACCGGCACGCCCGAGAGCAGCGCCGGCGCGGCTTTTTCCCACAGGCCCCAGGCCGGGAAATTGAAGGCGTTGATGAAAAGGGCGAGGCCGCGGGTGGGCACCAGCACGTGCCGGCTGCGGAATGAACCGTCCTTGGCCAGCGGGACGGCCTCGCCATCGACCATCCAGCGGGCATCGCCCAGCGCCGCGCCCCACCGGGCGTACTGGCCCAGGGTGAACAGGGCGCCGTCTATGTCGACGGCGGAATCGCGCCGGGTGGTGCCGGAGTTGGCCAGCGCGATGTCGAAGTAGCGGTCGCGGTTGGCCTTGAGCACGTCGGCCACCGCGGCCAGCAGGCCGGCTCGCTGGGCGTAGGTCAGCGCGCGCAGGGCGGCGCCGCCTTGCTCGCGAGCGTGGGCATAAGCGGCCTCCAGGTCCAGGCCGGCGCTGGAGACGCGCGCCAGCTCGGTACCCAATACCGGGTCGAGCAGCGGCGTGCCCGGCCCGGTGCCTGCCTGCCAACGGCCGGCGACATAGTTAGGTAGCAATTCGCTCATGATCGGGTGAACTCGATGGCGCCCTCGGGCAGCAGATAAAGGACCAGTGCACGTCCCCCCGCCACGGTGGGACGGTGGGCGCTGCCGGGCGGATAGACCTTCCAGCCCGCCGGGGTGCCATCGAAGCGGGCATCCGGGGTCTGGGGCATGACCATGTCGATCTCGCCGTTCGGGTGCACGTGATGCGGGCCGGCCAAATCGGCAATGTCGACCACGTCGACCGAAAAGCCGGCGGATTCGGGGCCGGGCTTGACGATGCGTCCATAGCGCACCCCGCCTGCTTCGCGGTTGCAGAGCCAGCCCTCGCGCACGCCGGTCTCACAGGCGCGGGTCATGTCCCGGAACCAGTCCGAGCCGGGACCGTGGTGCCGGTTGAGGTAGTCTTCGAGCGTGCCGTCCACGGGGCGGCCGGCAATGGACTGCGTTATCGTCCGGACCAGGGATTCAAATGAATCGCGCATGAATTCGTCTCCTCAGGCATACTGGATTTCATGTTGTGTGATCACGGTTCATGAAGTATCGTGCATGTCTGCGTGTCGAGACAATACGCGGCATGGTCGGGTCATGTCAAAAAGAAAACTGCATCCTGCGGGTAAATCCCAGGGGCGCGCATCATCTTGCGAGTGAGTTTCGATGAACGAAGAGGCGGTTTCCGAAGCAGGCCGCGTCGCCGCCAACGACGCGCCGGCCAAAGAGCCTTTCCTGGTCACCCTGGGCGAACGCATCCGTACGCTGCGGGCGCGGCGCGGCCTGACGCGCAAGGCCACGGCCTCGGCGGCAGGCATTTCCGAGCGCCATCTCGCCAACCTCGAGCTGGGTACGGGCAACGCATCCATCCTCATCCTGCAGCAGGTGGCCCAGGCCCTGCAGTGTTCGCTGGCGGAAATCCTGGGCGACGTCACCACCACGAGCCCCGAATGGCTGCTGATACGCGAATTGCTGGAGGGAAGGTCCGAAGCCGACCTGCACCGTGCCCGCAATGCGCTGACCGAGATGTTCGGCTCGCGCCGTGACAGCAGTTCGCGCCTGTCGCGCATCGCGCTGGTGGGGTTGCGCGGCGCCGGCAAGTCCACCCTGGGCCGGATGCTGGCCGAGGACCTGGGCTATACCTTCATCGAGCTCAGCCGGGAAATCGAAAAGGTGGCCGGCTGCAGCATCGTCGAAATCCATTCCCTCTACGGGGCCAACGCCTACCGGCGCTACGAGCGGCGCGCGCTCGAAGAGACCGTGCAGATCCATCCCGAGGTCGTGATCGCCACGCCGGGCGGGCTCGTGTCAGACGTTTCGACCTTCAACCTGCTGCTCACCCATTGCTACACGATCTGGCTGCAGGCCGATCCCGAGGACCACATGCGCCGCGTCGTGGCCCAGGGCGATTTCCGTCCGATGTCGGGCAGCCGCGAGGCGATGGAGGACCTCAAGCGCATTCTGTCCGGCCGCGCCGCGTTCTACGCCAAGGCCGACGCCCGCTACAACACCAGTGGCCATTCTCTGGACGAGGCCTTCGCGGGCCTGCGCACCCTGGTACGCAATGCGGCGGGGTTGATGGATTGGAGTATGTAATGGAGCCCCCCCTACGCGCTGACGCGCGCCCCCCAGGGGGCGGCACTGGCGGACCGGCGGAGCCGGATCCGCTGTGCCCTGGGTCTGGGAGAGTTTCTCGGCGTGGAGCGTCGGGCTCTTGCCGAATCCGGGTCTGGGGGACCTCTGCTGGCGGACCGGCGGAGCCGGATCCGCTGTGCCCTGGGTCTGGGAGAGTTTCTCGGCGTGGAGCGTCGGGCTCTTGCCGAATCCGGGTCTGGGGGACCTCTGCTGGCGGACCGGCGGAGCCGGATCCGCTGTGCCCTGGGGGGTAGAGCTAGGCTGTTGTGGGGCGGCGTTCTTGGGGCGCCGTTTTTTCGTGCTGGCTTCCGGCGGGGGGCTTGTCCCGTTTTGTTTTGAGATGGCGCGTGGTAAGAAGGGAGCGGGCCGCTCAGGGTTGATCCTGAGTGGATGGCTATTGACGCACCTGTTTTCATGAACTATCGTTCATAAAACAGTTGGGTAATGCATTAATTTGCATAACGCGTCGAGGAGATGTCATGAACGCTGCCGTTTTGGCCGATCAGGCCCCGGGCAAGGTGGATTACCGCACCGATCCCTCCCAGTACCGGCACTGGAAGCTGAGTTTCGATGGCCCGGTCGCCACTCTTGGCATGGACATCGCCGAGGACGGCGGTTTGCGGCCCGGGTACAAGCTCAAGCTCAATTCCTATGACCTGGGCGTCGACATCGAGCTGCACGATGCGCTGAACCGCATCCGCTTCGAGCATCCCGAAGTGCGCACGGTGGTCGTCACCAGCATGAAAGAGCGCATCTTCTGTTCCGGCGCGAATATCTTCATGCTGGGGTTGTCCTCCCACGCGTGGAAGGTGAACTTCTGCAAGTTCACCAACGAGACCCGCAACGGCATCGAGGATTCCAGCCGCCATTCCGGCCTGAAATTCCTCGCCGCCATCAACGGCGCCTGCGCCGGTGGCGGCTATGAGCTGGCGCTGGCGTGCGACGACCTCGTGCTGATCGATGACAAGTCCTCCTCGGTCTCGCTGCCCGAGGTGCCGCTGCTGGGCGTGCTGCCTGGCACCGGCGGCCTGACCCGGGTAACCGACAAGCGCCACGTGCGCCACGATCTCGCCGACATCTTCTGCACCACCAGCGAAGGCGTGCGCGGCCAGCGCGCGGTGGAATGGCGCCTGGTCGATTGCGCGCCCAAGCCCTCGCAGTTCGCCCAAGTGGTCCAGGAGCGCGCGCGGCGCCTGGCCGAGGGCAGCGATCGCCCGGCCGACGGCAAGGGCATTGCGCTCGTGCGGATCGAGCGGACGGAAGAGGCCGACGCGGTGCGCTACCGCCACGTGGAAATCCGGATCGATCGCGCCAACCGCAGCGCCGTCTTCACCGTCAAGGCGCCCGATGCCGCGCAGCCGGAAGACCTGGACGGTATCGTCACCGCCGGCGCCGCATGGTGGCCGATGGCGATGGCCCGCGAATTGGACGATGCGATCCTGCACATGCGGACCAACGAACTGGACATCGGCACCTGGATCTTCAAGACCGAGGGCGATGCCGGCCGCGTGCTGGCCTGCGACGCCGCATTGCGGCGCCACGCCGGGCACTGGTTCGTGCGTGAAGTCACGGGCCTCCTGCGTCGAACGCTGGCGCGGCTGGACGTGTCCTCGCGGACCTTGTTCGCGCTCGTCGAGCCCGGTTCGTGCTTTGCCGGCACGCTGGCCGAACTGGCTTTCGCCGCCGACCGCACTTATATGCTGGCCCTGCCGGACGAGCCCGAGCGCGCGCCCCGGCTGACGCTGTCCGAACTCAACTTCGGCTCTTATCCGATGGTCAACGGGCAATCGCGCCTGGCGCGCCGGTTCTATGAAGAGACCGAGCCGCTGGAGGCCGCGCGCGCGCAGGTCGGCAAGGCGCTCGACGCCGACGCGGCCTACGGCCTGGGCCTGGTCACCGCGGCGCCCGACGATATCGACTGGAACGACGAAATCCGCCTGGCGATCGAGGAACGCGCCGCCATGTCGCCCGACGCGCTGACCGGGCTGGAGGCCAACCTGCGCTTCGCCGGCAAGGAAACCATGGAGACCCGGGTTTTCGGCCGCCTGAGCGCATGGCAGAACTGGATCTTCAACCGTCCGAACGCGGTGGGAGAAAAGGGCGCTTTGAAGGTGTACGGCAAAGGCGAGAAAGCCGCCTTCGATCTGAACCGAGTCTAACCATCGCAGTCCGCACCACGGAGTCGAGACATGTCGAGCATCAACTACAGCGAGAAGATCCCCAACAACGTCAACCTGTCGGAAGACCGCACCCTGCAGCGCGCACTGGAGCAGTGGCAGCCGAACTTCCTGAGCTGGTGGGGCGACGTGGGGCCGGAAGGCAGCACCAACTACGACGTCTACCTGCGCACGGCCATCAGCGTCGATCCCCAGGGTTGGGCCCAGTTCGGCCACGTGAAGATGCCGGACTACCGCTGGGGCATCTTCCTGAATCCGGCCGAAAAAGACCGCAAGATCCACTTCGGCGACCACATGGGCGAGCCCGCCTGGCAGGAGGTGCCGGGCGAGCATCGCGCGAACCTGCGCCGCATCATCGTCACCCAGGGCGATACGGAGCCCGCGTCGGTCGAGCAGCAGCGTCATCTGGGCTTGACCGCGCCGTCGATGTACGACCTGCGCAACCTGTTCCAGGTCAACGTCGAGGAAGGGCGCCACCTGTGGGCCATGGTCTACCTGCTGCACCGCTACTTCGGCCGGGACGGACGCGAAGAGGCCGAGGCGCTGCTCGACCGCCGCTCCGGCGACGAGGACAATCCTCGCATCCTGGGCGCCTTCAACGAGAGGACGCCGGACTGGCTGTCCTTCTTCATGTTCACCTATTTCACCGATCGCGACGGCAAGTTCCAGCTGAGCGCGCTGGCCGAGTCGGGGTTCGATCCGCTCGCCCGTACCACCAAGTTCATGCTGACCGAGGAAGCCCACCACATGTTCGTCGGCGAATCGGGCGTCTCGCGCGTGATCCAGCGTACCTGCGAGGTCATGAACCAGCTCAAGACCGATGATCCCGCGCGCATCCGCGCCGCCGGGGTGATCGACTTCGGCACCATCCAGCGCTACCTGAACTTCCACTACAGCGTGACGATCGACCTCTTCGGCGCCGACGAATCGTCCAACGCGGCGGCCTTCTACAGCTCCGGCCTGAAGGGGCGCTACGAGGAAGGCAAGCGCACGGACGATCATCGGCTGCGCAACGAGAACTACAAGGTGCTGGAGGTGCGCGACGGCAAGCTGGTCGAAAAAGACGTGCCCATGCTCAACGGCCTGAACGAGGTCCTGCGCGACGACTACATCAAGGACTCGATGGCGGGCGTGGGCCGCTGGAACAAGGTGATCGAGAAGGCGGGCATTCCCGTGCGCCTGACCGTCCCGCACAAGGCCTTCAATCGCCAGATCGGTTCGCTGTCCGGCGTGCGCGTCTCGCCCGAGGGGCAGGTCGTGTCGCAGGCGGAATGGGACGCGAAGAAAGACGACTGGCTGCCTACGGCCGAGGACCGCGCCTTCGTCGCTTCGCTCATGGGCCGCGTGGTCGAACCCGGCAAGTTCGCCAACTGGATCGCGCCGCCCGTCATGGGCATCAATCGCCAGCCGGTGGACTTCGAGTACATCCGGTTCAACTGAGCAGCGGCTTCATCATGGATACGCCAGTTCAAACGGTCGTCATCAAGCAGCACCTGATCGACCCGGAAATCTGCATACGCTGCAACACCTGCGAAGCGACGTGCCCGGTCGGCGCCATCACGCACGACGACAGCAACTACGTCGTGCGGGCCGACGTGTGCAACGGGTGCATGGCCTGTGTGCCGCCGTGCCCCACCGGCGCGATCGACAACTGGCGGTCCGTGCCCAAGGCTGCGGCCTACGGCATCGAAGAGCAGTTCACCTGGGACACGCTGCCCGACGAGCTGACTCCCGAGCAGCTCGCGGCGGCCGGCGCCGAAGCGATCGACGAGCTGCCGGCCACGGCCGAAGCCGAGCCGGCCGCCGGTGCGCCGGATGACGCCTCCGCCGGCGAGGCGCCGTTCAACTCCGCGGCCTACGGCGCCACCACGCCGCCGTGGTCCGCCGCCTATGCCTATACGAACCTCTACGGACCCCGCAATCCGATCACCGCCACGGTGGTCGGCAACGTGCGGGTCAACGAGCCAGGTACCCAGAACGAGACGCATCACATCGTGCTCGATTTCGGCTCCATGCCGTTCCCGGTGCTGGAGGGCCAGTCCATAGGCATCGTGCCGCCCGGCGCCGACGCCCAGGGGCGCGCGCACCACGCGCGCCAGTACTCCATCGCCAGTCCGCGCAACGGCGAGCGGCCCGGCTACAACAACGTGTCGCTGACGGTCAAGCGGGTGACCGCCGACCACCAGGGCAACCCGGTGCAGGGGCTTTGCTCCAACTACGTGTGCGACCTCAAGGTGGGCGACAAGGTCCAGGTCATCGGGCCGTTCGGCGCATCTTTCCTGATGCCCAATCATCCGCGATCGCACATCGTCATGATCTGTACCGGCACCGGCAGCGCGCCGATGCGGGCGATGACCGAATGGCGCCGCAGGCTGCGCGGCAAGGGCCGTTTCGAAGGCGGCAAGCTGATGCTCTTCTTCGGCGCGCGCACGAAGGAAGAACTGCCGTATTTCGGCCCGCTGATGAGCCTGCCCAAGGATTTCATCGATATCAATCTCGCGTTCTCGCGGGCGCCCGGCGCGCCCAAGCGCTACGTTCAGGACCTGATGCGCGAACGCGCGGCCGACCTGGTCGAACTGCTGCAGGACGCCAACGCCCATTTCTACGTGTGCGGCCTCAAGAGCATGGAGGAGGGCGTCGTCCTCGCACTGCGCGACGTGGCGCTGCAGGCCGGCCTGAACTGGGAGGCGATCGCCGCCGCGCTCAAGCGCGAAGGACGCCTGCATCTGGAAACCTACTGAAGCATCGCAACATGGAAACCCTGCAGATAACGAAAAACGAAGCGGGCGTGGTGCGGGTGGAGATGGCACGGCCCGAGGTCTTCAACGCTTTCGATGAGCGGATGATCGGCGAGCTGGCGCAAGCCTTCACCGAGCTCGGGGCGGACCCGGCGGCCCGGGTCATCGTCCTGTCCGGACGCGGCAAGGCCTTCAGCGCGGGCGCGGATCTGCAGTGGATGCAGCGCGCCAGCCAGGCGAGCGAAGAATGGAACCTGGAGGATGCGCGCCGCTTCGCGGCGATGCTCGACGCCATCGCCTCCTGTCCCAGGCCGACCATTGCGCGCGTGCACGGCGTGGCGCTGGGGGGCGGCGTGGGACTGGCCTGCGCCTGCGACATGGCAGTGGCCAGCTGCGACGCGCGCTTTGCCGCCAGCGAGGCCCGCTTCGGGATTCTTCCCGCTGTCATCAGCCCCTATCTCGTCAACGCGGTCGGCAAGCGCCACGCTTTGCGACTGGCATTGACCGCCTCGCGCATCGACGCCCAGGCGGCCCTGCAGATGGGCCTGGTACAGCATGTGGTGGAAGCGGCGGAGCTGGATGCCGCCGTCGACGCCATCGTGGCCGACCTGCTGGCCAACGGTCCCCAGGCCCTGGCCGAGATCAAGACCCTGTTCCGGCAATTGGAAGTCGGCCCCGTCACTTCCGACGTCCGCGAGCTCACCGCCCGCACCATCAGCCGCGTGCGCGGCACCGGCGAAGCGCGCGAAGGCTTCGCCGCATTTCTCGAGAAGCGCCCCGCAGCCTGGAACCGGTCGTAGGCGGGGCGTCAGCTCCCGCCATGCCGGCGCTCGCCTTGCCCCGCGGCGCATCGCCATCCAGGACGGGATGGCGCGCGCCTCCCCCCAATCAGGAACGGCCACCATCGAAGGAGACTTCCCATGCCCCGCCAATTGAGCGTAGACACGCCCGACTTCCACATCGACATCGGCGACGATGGTGTCGCCGAACTGGTGCTGGGCAAGCCCGGCGGCATGCCCGTCCTGGCCGCCCAGGGCCACGCCGAACTGGCGCGCATCTGGTCCCGCCTCGGCCGTGAACCCGGCGTGCGTTGCGTCCTCGTGCGCAGCGAAGGCAAAGGCTTCTGCGCCGGCGGCCACATGGACGTCGTGCAGGGCATGCTGGAACGCGAAAGCGAGCGGCTGCGCGTCATGCAGGAAGCGCGCGACATCGTCCAGGGCATGATCGACTGCGATCTCCCCATCGTCTCGGCCATCAACGGCGCGGCCGTGGGCGCCGGAGCGGCGCTCGCTCTGCTGGCCGACGTCTCCATCGCGGCACGCGGCGCGAAGCTGATCGACGGCCATACCAAGCTGGGCGTGGCGGCCGGGGACCACGCCGCCATCATCTGGCCGCTGCTTTGCGGCATGGCCAAGGCCAAGTACCATTTGCTGACCTGCGCGCCGCTCGATGGCGAAGCCGCCGAACGCATAGGGCTGGTCAGCCTGTGCGTGGACGATGCCGAGCTGCTGTCCACGGCGCGCGGCATCGCCGCGCAACTCGCGGCGGGCAGCCCCACCGCCCTGGCCTGGACCAAGCGCAGCCTCAATCACTGGCTGCGCGCCGCCTGGCCGGCGTTCGAGCATTCGCTTGCCATGGAGATCATGGGGTTCGCGGGCGCGGATGCGCGCGAAGGGCTGGCGGCATTGAGCGAGAAGCGCGCGCCCCGTTTCGGCGCGTGACGGACGGCAGGCGCATGGCGCCAACGACAAGGAGAACGATGCAATGAGGTTTGCCGATTTCCAGCCCGGCATGATCATCGAAGCCGGCCCCCGGCGGATCGAGGAAGCGGAGATGCTGGCCTTCGCGCGCAGCTACGACCCGCAATGGTTTCATGTGGACAGGGAAGCCGCCGGCGGCGGACGCTTCGGAGCGCTGATCGGCAGCGGATGGCAGACCTGCGGCATCGCGATGGAATTGGCCGTGCGGGCCGCGCTGCACGATTCCGAGTCGTTCGCGTCGCCCGGCGTGGAGCAGGTGCGCTGGCCCAACCCCGTGTACGCCGGAGACGAGCTGCGCTTGCGGGCGGAGGTGCTGGAAGTCAGGACCTCGCGCAGCCGGCCCGAGCTGGGCGTGCTGCGCTGGCGATGGCATTTGCTGAACCAGGACGGCAGGGAGGTCCTGGAGTTGACGGCCACCAGTCTTTTCGACTTGCGGCCTCGAACTTAGGATCCGGGCTTCCAGGGGCGGCGGGTCTTCGGTCCTCGCGAGATCGCGCGCGGGTGGCTACTTGCGCACGTGGAGCTGCACGGGCTTGGTTTCGCCGGGACCGCAGGTCCCGCACGTATCGCAGCCGCTGCCGCATCCGGCGTCAGGCGTGGCCGAGCCCAGCTTCCTGCCGAACGCCCGCAGCCAGGCCGCCTGGCCCGGACGATCCAGGCGGCGCGCCAGCCAGGACTGCAGGCGCATGCGCGTCTTGGGCGCGAACCGGCCGAAGGCCTTGATCGCGCACGCGGCGACGATCACCGCCACCAGGGCGACTTCGAACAGGGAATAGGCGCTCATGAAAGCCTCCCGGGAAATCAGGTCAGCATCCTCGTCACCTGGTAGGTGATGAACGATGCGATGTAGGCGAGCCCGAACAGGTAGCCCGCGGCCAGCGCCACTACCTTCCAGGAATTGGTCTCGCGCCGGATCACCGCCAGCGTGGACAGGCACTGGGGCGCGAAAATGAACCAGGCAAGCAGCGAGAACGCAGTGGCCAGCGGCCATTGGGCCGCGATCAGCGGCGTGAGCATGGTCGAGGCGGCCTCGTCGTCCGCTGCCGACAGGGCGTACACCGTCGCCAGCGCGCCCACGGCGACCTCGCGCGCCGCCAGGCCAGGAATCAGCGCGATGGAGATCTGCCAGTTGAAGCCGATGGGCGCGAAGACGGTCTGCAGGGCCTCGCCGATGCGGCCCGCGAAGCTGTATTCGATGGCGGGGCCGGTGGCGCCCGCGGGCGGCGACGGAAAGCTGGACAGGAACCAGATCAGCACCGTCAGCGCCATGATGATGCCGCCCACGCGCGCCAGGAAGATGCGGGCCCGTTCGACCAGCCCGGTGGCCACGTCGCGCAGGTGGGGAATGCGGTAGGAGGGCAGCTCCAGCAGCAGCGAGTGTTCGGTGGTGTCCCGACGCAGCAGCTTCATGACCCAGGCCACGGCGAGCGCGCTGACGATGCCCGCCACGTACAGCACGAACAGCGTGACGCCCTGCAGATTGAAGACGCCGAGCACCGTCCGGCTGGGGACGAAGGCGCCGATGAGCAGCGTATAGACGGGCAGGCGTGCCGAGCAGGTCATCAGCGGCGCCACCAGGATGGTCGCCAGCCGGTCGCGCGGATCCTGGATGGTGCGGGTGGCCATGATGCCGGGAATCGCGCAGGCGAAGCTCGACAGGAGCGGAATGAAGGAGCGCCCGGTCAGGCCGGCGCCCACCATCATTTTGTCGAGCAGGAAGGCGGCGCGCGGCAGATAGCCCGACTCCTCCAGCAGGAGGATGAAGAAGAACAGGAACAGGATCTGCGGCAGGAACACCAGGACGCTGCCGGCGCCGGCGATGATGCCGTCGACCAGCAGGCTGTTGAGCATGCCTTCGGGCAGCGCCTCGCCTACCCATGCGCCCAGGGCGCCGACGGACGACTCGATCAGTTCCATCAGCGGCTCGGCCCACGAGAACACCGCCTGGAACATCAGGAACATGACCGCGGCCAGCGTCACCAGGCCCAGCACCGGGTGCAGCACCCAGCGGTCGATGGCATCGTCGACCGCCGCGGTGCGGCGCGGCATCGATACGGCCTCGCGCAGCAGCCGGTTGACTTCCTGGTGCAGATCGGCATCGGGCGCCGGCCCGGGCGCCACGGCCGGCACGCCGCCGTCGAGGCGGGAAAGGAGCTGCGCAGCGCCGTCGCGCCGGATGGCGACCGTCTCGACGATGGGGATGCCCAGCGCGTTCTGGAGCTTGTCGCGGTCGATGTGGATGCCGCGGCGGGCCGCCGCGTCGACCATGTTCAGCGCCATCACCATGGGCAGCCCCAGGCGCTGGAGTTCGAGCACGAAGTGCAGATGCAGGCGCAGGTTGGTGGCGTCCACCACCGCCACCAGCAGGTCCGGCTTCTGTTCGCCCGCCAGGGTGCCCATGCAGACGTCGCGGGTGATGGCTTCGTCGGGGCTGGTGGCGTGCAGGCTGTACGCCCCCGGCAGGTCGAGCACGCTGACCTGCAGGCCCGACTGCGTGACGAACCGGCCTTCCTTGCGTTCGACGGTGACGCCCGCATAGTTGGCGACCTTCTGGCGGCTGCCCGTCAGCAGGTTGAACAGTGCGGTCTTCCCGCAGTTGGGGTTGCCCACCAGGGCAACGCGCAGATTCGACAAGGTAGTGGCGGACATGGGATCAGGAAGCGAGCGGTTCCACCACGACCCGCGCGGCCTCGGAGCGGCGCAGGGCGAAACGGGTAAAACCTATCTGGATCAGCAGGGGATCGGCGCCGATCGGGCCGCGCGCGACGATACGTACGCGTTCGCCCGCGACGAACCCGAGGTCGCGCAGGCGGACGGCGATGGGATCGGTCGGGAGGGCGTCTTCGACGGCGTTGACGGCGGCTTCATGGCCAAAAGGTAGCTCGGAGAGGCGGATAGCCATGGTGCTCGGTCGGCAGAAGAAAATGAAAACGATTACCAATTATAAAAGTTTTGCACCGTTCAGGGGCAAATGGCGAGGGAGCGAAGGGGAATTGCGCGTCCGGCCCCGCAGCGGCACGCGCCAGGGCGTAAGGAAATGCTACGCCCGCGGAATTTGGCGCGGCGGCGCGGCAGAGCATCGGTTATCTTGATGCCGTTACATCATCCAAGGGGGAAGACATGAAAGCATCCGTGGTGGTCGGGCTGTTGCTCATCGTGCTGGGCGTGGTGGCCCTGGGTTACCGCACTTTCTCGTACACGTCGGAAGAAACGCTGCTCAAGGTCGGCCCGGTCGAGGCCACGGCCGATACCAGGAAAACCGTGGCCATTCCGGTATGGGCCGGCGTTGCCGCCATCGTGGTAGGCGCGGCCGTCATCGTGCTGGGACGCCGCCGCTGATCGGGCTTCTTCCGGCCGGTTTCCGGTCTGTGCGAGGCTCCTTTAGGAGGAACAGGCCCTAGACGTCCGCGGTTTCGGGCCGCGGGCTTTCGCGGGCCGGCTGGGGCGCCGGCCGCGGCGCCAGCGCCGACGGCAGGGCTGGCAATTCCAGCGGCCGCCGGCGCTTGGTCTTGGCCGGCACCGGTTCGCCCGCGTCGGTCAGGTGCGTCCAGTAGATCAGGTGCAGCTGACCGTGCTCGTCCTCCACCAGGGCCGACAGGCTTTCCACCCAATCGCCGTCGTTGCAGTAGAGCACGCCGTCCACTTGCCGGATCTCCGGCTTGTGGATGTGTCCGCACACGACGCCGTCGTATCCCTGCCGCCTGGCCTCGTTGACGAGGACTTCCTCGAAATTGGTGATGAAGGAGACCGCGTTCTTGACCTTGTGCTTCAGGTACTGCGAGAGCGACCAATAGTGCAGCCCCATGCGGCGACGCACGCGGTTGAAGTGCAGATTGAGCCAGAGCGCGAAGGTATAGAGCGTGTCTCCCAGGTGGGCGAGCCACTTGCTGTGCTGGATGACGCCGTCGAACTGGTCGCCGTGCGTGACCCACAGCCGCTTGCCGTCGGCGGTCACGTGCACGGCGTCCTCCTGGACCTGGATGTCGCCGAAGGCGTAGCCGATGAACTGCCGCGCGAACTCGTCATGGTTGCCCGGTATGAAGACGACGCGGGTACCCTTGCGCGCCTTGCGCAGCACCTTCTGCACGACGTCGTTGTGAGCCTGCGGCCAGCTCCAGTTCTTGCGCAGCTGCCAGCCGTCGATGATGTCGCCGACCAGATACAGGGTCTCGGCTTCGTTGTGCTTGAGGAAGTCCAGCAAATGCCTGGCGTTGCAGCCAGCGGTTCCCAGATGCAGATCCGAGATCCAGATGGTGCGCCATTGGGTAGGGGGCGAGGTCGTCACGCTGGCAGGGAGGATGTTTCCATAACATGAATGGAAACATGGCGCGATGACGTGTTTGTGACGGCGCCCGGGCCGTCGTCAGGCCGCGTCGCTTTTCGCCGACGAGGGGTACGGGTGCAGTTGCTCGAGGCGCTCTTCGAGGAAGGCGCGTACCGCGGGATCGTGCACCAGCGCCATGTGGGCCACGCGGCTCACCACCAGCGTGGCGGCGGCGCCCGGCAGCAGCGCCCGGCCGACCGGGCAGACGATGTTGTCGTGATGCGACGCGATGCAGGTGCAGCGATCGGCCACGTCCGGCCGTTCGGCGGCGCACAGCGCCGCGAGCCAGGGGTTGTCGGGCACCATCTGGGTGGCGCACACGCCGCGCCCGAAGCGCGCATGCCAGGTGCCGCGGTGCGGCGTGCCGATGGTGACGACGTGGCCGATGGGCGCGTCGGGCGCATGACGCAGCGCGGCCCGCGCCGCAAGGCCGCCCATGCTGTGGGCGATGACGGTAATCCGTGGGCATCCCGTGCGTGCCGCCAGCGCCGCGGCCTCGGCGGCGACCAGCCTGCCGAAATCGTCGATACCCGCCCGGGGCGGTTCCAGGTCGAGCGCGGCCACGGCCCATCCGCGCGCCGCCAGCCACGTATCCAGGTTGCGCCAGATGCCGCGGTTGCATCCGTAGCCATGCACCAGCAGCACCGCGCCCCGCGGGTGCGCAGGCAGGCGGGCAGGCCAGCGGTGGCGCCACGGGATGTCCACGTACATGTTGCGCATCGACAAGAGGATCTCGGCCGGCATGGCCGCGAGCCACCCGGGCGGGGCGGGTTCGCCGGAGCGATCGGTGCACGCCTTGGCCAATCCGAAGCCGGCTGCGACGATGGCGGCGTGGACCAGCGCCGCGATGGCGAGGCTGGCGGCGAGCGCCGCGGGCCATGGCAGCCACGCCGACAGCGCCCACGCGGTCAGCCCGACCAGGATCGCCACTGCAAGCGTGAAGCCGCGCATGCCCCGCGCCATCATGCGGGTGCGCCTCCCGGCGCGCCTCGTCCGGCGGCGCATCGCTGCAGTTCCGCGGCCTGGGCGCGCACGCGCGGGTCGGAGGCCTGCGCGAAGAAGGCGCCTGCCTTGGCGAGGAAGGCGGGGGTGGCCGTCTCGGGCAGGCGTGCCAGCCATGGCAGCGCGGATTCGATGTCGCCGCGTTCGATCAGGAGCCGCGCGTAGTTGAACTGGCCGCGGAAGTCTCCGCCTTGCGCGGCGCGGCGGTAGTGGTCGAAGGCCAGGTCTTTGTCCACGGGCACGACCCAGCCGTCTTCATGGAAGCCGCCGAGGATGTTGATGGATTTCGCATGACCGAGGGCGGCTGCGCGTTCGAACCATTCCAGGGCCTGGGCGCGATCGGCCGGCACGCCTTCGCCAAGGGCCAGCGCCGTGGCGTAGTTGTACATGCCCCAGTCCAGTCCCTGTTGCGCCGCGAGCCGGTACCAGTAGGCGGCCAGGACGAGGTTGGCGGGCACGCCCCAGCCGTGGCGATGGCATTGGCCCAGCATGTTCATCGCCATCGCATGGTTGGCGTCGGCGGCGCGCTTGAACCAGTACACGGCTTGTTCGCGGTCTGCCGGCATGCCGTGGCCGTCGAGCAGCATTTGTCCGAAGACGGCCTGGGCTTCGGTGACGCCGCCTTCGGCGGCGGTGCGTATCCAGGCCGCGGCGCGCTCACGGGGGCCGCGGAGGATTTCGGCGATGTCTTCTGCGGTGGCGGCGTTCAGTTGCCGGGGGGGAATGGGCTCCATCGGGCGCCGTGTGTTGGGATGACTGCCTGCGATTGTGCACCAGAACGTGGGGACGGGAGCACCGGTGGCCAGCGACAGCCCCACGCCACATCCCACGAAACCCGTACTAGACCCAGGGCACAGCGGATCCGGCTCCGCCGGTCCGCCAGTGCCGCCCCCTGGGGGGGCGGGCGTCAGCGCGTAGGGGGGCTTCTAATACTTCAAGTTGACGCTCAGGACCGCCGCCCGGCCGGCGCCCACCGACGCGTAGTGCGTCGAGTAGGTCGAGGTGAAGTAGCGCTTGTCCGTGAGATTGAACAGGTTCAGCTGCAGGCTCACGTTGCGGTTGATGCGATAGGCCGCCATCGCGTCGAAGCGGGTGTAGCCGGGAATGTAGCGGCGCACGCCGCTAGTCGCGCTACTGTTCGAACCATACTGCTTGCTGGCGATGAAGACGCCGCCGCCGATGGAGAAATCGCTGTTCACCGCGTAGGTGGTCCACAACGTGGCGGTATGCCGGGGAGTGTTGGGGAACGCCTGTCCCCGCGCGGCGGCAGTGTCCCTGCCCAGGTCGCGGACTTCACTATCCAGGAAGGTGTAGCCTCCGAACACTTGCCAAGCCTTGGTGATGTTGCCCGAGGCGCCGAATTCGAAGCCGTTGATGCGGCGGTTGCCGGACATGGCATAGGTGCCGTCGGGCTGCGTCACGCGCGCGTTGGTGGTGTCGATGCGGAATATGGCGCCGGACAGTGCGAGGCGATTGTCCAGTACATTCCATTTGGTGCCCAGTTCCAGCGAACGGTTCTTCTCGGGGGCCATGTCCTTGGCGTTGATTCCCACGCCGTTGCGTCCCGGAGTCAGGCTCTGCGATTCAGCGCCTTGCCCCAGGCTGGAATTGGCCGGCGTCGAGGATGTGCCGTACGACACATATACGCTGCCGTTATGCGCCGGCTTGTAGATCAGGCCGAGCTGGTAGTTGAACAGCGTGTCGCTTCGGCCAACGTCGGCGGTCGGGCTCACCAATCCTGTCTTGTAGTTGTCGACGCGCAGCCCGAGGTTGGTCAGCCATTTCTCGCTCAGCTTGATGGTATCGAAGCCGTAGACCGAGAAGGTGGTGGACTTGAAGTGGTTGTTGCGTTCGCCTTCGACCGTGGAACCGCTCCACGGATCGTTCGGGTTGGGGTTGTAGAGGTCCGTGCAGTTGTAGCCGGAAGCTGCTCCCGTGCCCGCTGCGCAAGTCGTGGCGCCGGTGCCGCCCGGCAGGGTACGTGCCACGGTGTAGGAGCCGGTATCGGATTTTTCGCGGGACATCTCGATGCCGGTGTTGAAGCTGTGTTCGTAGCCGCCGAGGTTCGCCTTGCCGAACAGTTCCGTCTGGTTGGCGATCGTGTGCACGCCACTGGTGCGGGACTTCGCGCTGCGCCAGACACGACCATCGTTCACATTGCCTTGACTGTCGTCCGGGTTGGTCCAGACGTAACGCTGATCCACGGCCGTATAGCGCAGCGTGTTGCGTACCGTGAGGTTGCTGCTGATGTCGTGTTCGACGCGTGCGGTGGCCACGTCCGAACGGGTCTTGAAGAAATCGCTGGTCAGGCCGTAGAAGTTGTTCATGTCCACGGTGACCGGCCGGATCGCTGTCACGCCGGCGGGGACCTTGTTGCCGTACATGAACGGAATGCCGGAGTCGGGCGTGTCGTCGGTCTGCAGGTGAGAATAGCTCAGCGTGACACGGGTAGGTGTGTTCAGGCCCCAGGTGAAAGAGGGCGCGATGCCCCAGCGCGATACGTCCACCGAGTCGCGGCCGGGCACGTCGGCATCGTGAGCCATGGCGTTCAGGCGGAAGGCCATGTTCTCGCCCAGCAGCCAGTTGCCGTCCACCGTGGCGCGCTTGTAGCTGTCGGTGCCGAGGCCCAGGGTGGCATTGGTGAAGTTCTCAGCCTTGGGCGTCTTGGTGATCAGGTTGATGCTGCCGCCCGCGCCGCCGCGTCCGCCATAGGCGCCGTCCGGGCCCTTGGTGACCTCGATCTGTTCAAGATTGAAGACTTCGCGCGTCGTGGCGCCGATGTCGCGCATGCCGTCGACGTAGGTGCTCGACTGCGCATCGTAGCCGCGGATGAATGGCCGGTCGCCCAGCGGATTGCCGCCTTCCCCCGCTCCGAAGGAAATACCCGGCGTCAGGCGCAGCGCTTCGGTCAGCGTAGTGGAGGCGGAGTTCTCGATGACTTCCTGCGGAATGACCGTCACGCTCCTGGGCGTGTCCACCAGCGGGGCAGTGAATTTCTGCGAGGCCGATTGGTCGGCTTTGTAAGGCGTATCGGCTTGTCCGCGCACCGTGATCGGCGCGAGCTGACCGCTGGAGCGCGGCGCGTCTGCCGGGTTCGTGTTCTGCGCCTGCGCCTGGACCGCCGGCACGAAAGTCAGGGCGCCGATGGCGGCCGCCAGGGTATTGAACCGGAACGGGTTCGTAGGTGTCACCGTGAAATCCCCCGAAGGTGGGCGCGTTGCGCCCGGATGCGGGGCGGGTGTGGAGTCCCCGCCCTCGGTAGATGGACAGAATTGGAACGAAGAATGATTCGCATTCATCCGCAGCGGGGACAATAGTGTCGAGCACCTTACAAACGGCTGAACCAGGAGGCGCGAAGGAGAGAATTCGGGAGAAAAGCAACACTCGAGGCCCGGCGGGATCGCGGGCCGTCGGCGGGTAAAACCGACGAACGGAGAGCCATCGGCAGCACAACGCAGCGCACGATGGCGCTACGTCCTCGGCGCGGGCGCGGATTTGCGGTCGCCGGGCCTGGCGCCGTCGATTGCTGGCCGCTAGCGGGTGGAAACCAGCCGCGTGCCGAGCAGCCGGTCCTGGGGAAATTGCCGGTCGCGGTCGAAGAAGGTCCAGACGAAACCCAGGCCGGTCAGGGTGAACGGCCAGGCCAGCACGTAGCGCAGGATCGCCTTCCACAGCGGCGGACGGCCGCCGTCCGCGTCGGTCAGCCGGATATGCCAGGTCTTCATCGGCAGGGTCTGGCCGCCCAGCCGCCAGCACAGGACGAAATACACGCCGATGACGAAGAACAGCCAGGCCTGCCGCTCGTGCCGCAGCATCAGCGCATGCTTGCTCTGGGTGAGCGTGTCGAACAGGTAATCGGCCACGAACACCACGCCGAACAGCAGGATGGCTTCATACATCATGCAGGCGAATCGGCGCCAGCGGCCGGGCGTGGCAAGGAGAGCGGGAGGGGCGGAAGGCGTTTCGTTCATGGGGCGCTACGATAACCCGAGCGCAAGGGGGCGCGCCCCGCGCGCCTGGCCGACCGCGGGAAAGTCCCGGGGGCGGGCGGCAAATCTTGACCGCACCGCAACATTCCTGATAGCCTAGCGGGCTCGCCGAAAGCGATACCAAAGTCGACGGCAGAGCGCTTCGTCTGGCGTCCGATACCTTCGGCGCCATGCTTTGCAGTAAATCAAGCCCAGGTCCGCGCCAAAAGCGTTGCGGCGGCCTATGCCCGAAGGGGCGCAGGCGGTCCGGTCTTGGCCTTCCGTTTCAACCTTCAGTGCTCGTTCCGGTGAACGTGCGCGAGGTCGGCAGGGTGGGCGAGTGGAGCGGTTCCGTGAACCGTGAAGCGTCGCCGCATGTTGCCGGTGCCCGCGCAGGTTTGGTTTCCCTGCCAGGAGGCAGTACCGCCCGGGGCGTCAGCGCGAACTTGAATGGACGACAATCCAATGGAACTCACAGGCGCCGAGATCGTCGTGCGCAGCCTTGCCGATGAAGGGGTCGAACATGTGTTCGGCTATCCGGGCGGCTCGGTCTTGTACATCTACGACGAGATCTTCAAGCAAGACAGATTCAAGCACATCCTGGTGCGTCACGAGCAGGCCGCCGTGCACGCCGCCGATGCCTATTCGCGCGCATCGAACCGCGTCGGCGTCGCGCTGGTCACCAGCGGCCCCGGCGTGACCAACGCGGTCACCGGCATCGCCACCGCGTACATGGATTCCATCCCGCTGGTGGTGCTGACCGGGCAGGTGCCCACCACCGCCATCGGCCAGGATGCCTTCCAGGAAGCCGATACCGTCGGCATCACGCGGCCGTGCGTCAAGCACAACTTCCTGGTCAAGGACGTCAAGGACCTGGCGGAGACCATCCGCAAGGCCTTCTACATCGCCCGCACCGGCCGCCCCGGCCCCGTGCTGGTCGACATTCCCAAGGACATCACGATCGCCCGGTGCAAATACACGGCTCCGGCGGGCGAGATCAAGATGCGCTCCTACTCGCCGGTCGTGAAGGGCCACCAGGGGCAGATCAAGAAGGCGGTGCAACTGCTGCTGCAGGCCGAGCGCCCCATGATCTACACCGGCGGCGGCGTGATCCTGGCCGATGCCGCGTCCGAGCTCACCAAGCTCGTGCAGATGCTGGACGTGCCCTGCACCAACACCCTGATGGGCCTGGGCGCGTTCCCGGCGGACGATCGCCGCTTCGTCGGCATGCCCGGCATGCACGGCACCTATGAAGCCAACATGGCCATGCAGCACTGCGACGTGCTGGTGGCCATCGGCGCCCGCTTCGACGACCGCGTCATCGGCAATCCCAAGCACTTCGCGCAGAACGCCCGCAAGATCGTCCATATCGACATCGACCCCTCGTCGATCTCCAAGCGCGTGAAGGTCGACGTGCCCATCGTCGGCGACGTCAAGGACGTGCTGCAGGATTTCGTGGCCCATGTCGAGGCCGCGCTCAAGGAAACCCGCCGCGATCCCGAGCAGATCGCTTCCTGGTGGAAGCAGATCGGGGCCTGGCGCGAACGCGAGTGCCTGAAGTACAAGGCTTCGAACGAAGTCATCAAGCCCCAGTTCGTGATCGAGAAGCTGTGCGAGATCACTCGCGGCGAGGCATTCGTCACCTCCGACGTGGGCCAGCACCAGATGTGGGCCGCGCAGTACTACCGCTTCAACAAGCCGCGCCGCTGGATCAACTCCGGCGGCCTGGGCACGATGGGCGTGGGCCTGCCCTATGCCATGGGCGTGCAGATGGTGCATCCGGATGCCGACATCGCCGTCATCACCGGCGAAGGCTCGATCCAGATGAACATCCAGGAGCTCTCGACCTGCCACCAGTACCACCTCAGCCCCAAGATCCTGTGCCTGAACAACCGGTACCTGGGCATGGTGCGGCAGTGGCAGCAGATCGACTACGGCTCGCGCTATGCCGAGTCCTACATGGATTCGCTGCCGGACTTCGTCAAGCTGGTCGAGGCCTACGGCCACGTCGGCATGCGCATCGAAAGCCCGCGCGACGTCGAGGGCGCGTTGCGCGAAGCCTTCACCACGCACAAGAAGCGCCTGGTGTTCCTGGACATCATCACCGACCGCACCGAGAACGTGTGGCCGATGGTGAAGGCCGGCAAGGGCCTGACCGAGATGCTGCTCGGTTCGGAAGACCTCTGAGGAGCACACATGAGACACGCCATATCCGTGCTTCTTGAGAACGAAGCAGGTGCACTTTCCCGCGTGGTCGGCCTTTTCTCGGCCCGCGGCTACAACATCGAAACCCTGACCGTCGCGCCGACCGAGGACGCCACGCTGTCGCGCATGACGGTCGTCACGTCGGGCTCCGATGACGTCATCGAGCAGATCACCAAGCACCTCAACCGCCTGGTCGAGGTGGTCAAGGTGGTCGACCTGACCGAGGCGCCGCACATCGAGCGCGAACTGATGCTGATCAAGGTTCGCGCCGTGGGCAAGGAGCGCGAGGAAATGAAGCGGATGGTCGATATCTTCCGCGGCCATATCGTCGACGTGACCGACAAGACCTATACCGTGGAGCTCACCGGCGACAAGAGCAAGCTGGACGCGTTCATCGAGGCGCTGGACCGCGCCAGCATCCTGGAAACCGTACGTACAGGCAGCTGCGGCGTGGGGCGTGGCGAACGGGTACTGAAGATTTAGCCCCCCCTGATTGGTAGTCCCCCCTACGCGCTGACGCGCGCCCCCCCAGGGGGCGGCACTGGCGGACCGGCAAAGCCGGATCCGCGGTGCCCTGGGCCCCCCGGATTCACCCCCGGGAGGCTGAGGTGGGGTGGTAAGTGTTTTGACTGAATTTGAACTGATTCTGAATTGAATCTTGGAGAGCATCCATGAAGGTTTTTTACGATAAAGATTGTGATCTGTCGCTGATCAAGGGCAAGACCGTCGCCATCATCGGCTATGGCTCGCAGGGCCATGCCCACGCCCAGAACCTGAACGACTCCGGCGTCAAGGTCGTGGTCGGCCTGCGCAAGGGCGGCGCATCGTGGGACAAGGCCGCCAACGCCGGCCTGACGGTCAAGGAAGTGAACGAGGCGGTGAAGGAAGCCGACGTCGTCATGATCCTGCTGCCCGACGAGAACATCGCCAAGGTCTACGCCGAGAACGTCGGCCCCAACATGAAGAAGGGCGCCGTGCTGGCCTTCGCCCACGGCTTCAACGTCCACTACGGCGCCGTCGTGCCGCGTGAAGACGTCGACGTCATCATGGTCGCGCCCAAGGCGCCCGGCCACACCGTGCGCTCCACCTACACCCAGGGCGGCGGCGTGCCCCACCTGGTGGCGGTGTACCAGGACAAGTCCGGCGCCGCCCGCGACATCGCCCTGTCGTACGCCATGGCCAACGGCGGCGGCCGTGCCGGCATCATCGAGACCAACTTCCGCGAAGAGACCGAAACCGACCTGTTCGGCGAGCAGGCCGTGCTGTGCGGCGGCACCGTCGAGCTGATCAAAGCCGGCTTCGAGACGCTGGTGGAAGCCGGCTACGCGCCCGAGATGGCCTATTTCGAGTGCCTGCACGAGCTCAAGCTGATCGTCGACCTGATCTACGAAGGCGGCATCGCGAACATGAACTACTCGATCTCGAACAACGCGGAATACGGCGAATACGTGACCGGCCCGCGCATCGTGACCGAGGACACCAAGAACGCCATGCGCGCCGTGCTCAAGGACATCCAGACCGGCGAATACGCCAAGAGCTTCCTGCTGGAGAACATGGCTGGCGCCCCGACGCTGAAGTCGCGCCGCCGCCTGACGGCCGAGCACGAGATCGAGCAGGTCGGCGGCAAGCTGCGCGAAATGATGCCCTGGATCCGCAAGAACAAGCTGGTCGATCAGAGCAAAAATTAAGCCCCCCCATACGCGCTGACGCGCGCCCCCCAGGGGGCGATGCGGGTGGACCGGCGGAGCCGGATCCACCGCATCCTGGGTTTTTGGCCCTCACGGTTGCGTGGGGGCTTTTTCTTTTGGGGGCGGGCGGGGTTGCTGCGGGTCAACCCCTGTCCCAATTCCTCCGTGGCGGGAGTATCATTGCATACTCCTACCCAGTATGCCGAAACCCCATGCCGCACACCGTTGAAGAGAAAAAGCGCGTCCTGGCCCGTGTCCGGCGCGTGCGCGGGCAGCTCGATGCCCTGGAGCGGGCGCTGGAGGAGGGGGCCGAATGCGGGCCTGTTCTCCAGCAGATCGCGGCCGTGCGCGGCGCGATCAACGGTCTCATGGCTGGCGTACTGGAGAGCCATCTGCGCGAGGAGTTCACGCATCTGGCCGAGGCCAATGGCACGCCGCACAAGCCCATCGATGACGTGGTCTCCCTCGTCCGCTCCTATCTCCGATGATTCCCGCCTAACCGCGACCCTATGACTTTCCGTACAAAGGACTCCTCATGAAATCTCGCGCCGCTGTTGCATTCGGACCTGGCAAACCGCTCGAAATCGTCGAGATCGACGTGGCCCCGCCCAAGAAGGGCGAGGTCCTGGTGAAGATCACCCATACCGGCGTTTGCCACACCGACGCCTTCACCCTGTCGGGCGAGGATCCCGAAGGCCTGTTCCCGGTCGTGCTCGGGCACGAGGGCGCCGGCGTGGTGGTCGAGGTGGGCGAGGGCGTGACCTCGGTCGCGCCTGGCGACCACGTGATTCCCCTCTACACCGCCGAGTGCGGCGAATGCCTGTTCTGCAAGTCGGGCAAGACCAATCTTTGCGTGGCGGTGCGCGCCACCCAGGGCAAGGGCGTGATGCCCGACGGCACGTCCCGTTTCTCGTACAACGGCCAGCCCGTTTATCACTACATGGGCTGCTCGACTTTCAGCGAATACACGGTGGTCGCCGAGGTGTCGCTGGCCAAGATCAATCCCAAGGCCAATCCGCAGCACGTCTGCCTGCTCGGTTGCGGCGTGACCACCGGCATCGGTGCGGTGCATAACACGGCCAAGGTGCAGGAAGGCGATACGGTCGCCGTGTTCGGCCTGGGCGGCATCGGCCTGGCCGTCATCCAGGGGGCGCGCCAGGCCAAGGCCGGCCGCATCTTCGCCATCGATACCAACCCCGCGAAGTTTCCTCTCGCCAAGACGTTCGGCGCCACCGACTGCATCAATCCGAAGGACTACGACAAGCCCATCCAACAGGTCATCATCGAGATGACCGGATGGGGCGTGGACCACTCTTTCGAGTGCATCGGCAACGTCAACGTGATGCGCGCGGCGCTCGAGTGCGCACACCGCGGCTGGGGGCAGTCGGTCATCATCGGCGTGGCCGGCGCGGGCCAGGAGATCTCCACCCGTCCGTTCCAGCTCGTCACCGGCCGCACATGGAAGGGCACGGCCTTCGGCGGCGTCAAGGGCCGCTCGCAGTTGCCCGGCATGGTCGAGGACGCGATGCGCGGCGACATCGAGCTCGAGCCCTTCGTGACGCATACGCTGCCGCTGGACCGAATCAACGAAGCCTTCGACCTGATGCACGAAGGCAAGTCGATCCGTACGGTCATCAACTACTGACCGCTTGCGGCCATGCATGACGGCGCGGCGCCCCGCCGCGCCGGCCCATACCAGAACGAGGAGACAAGCATGAGCGCAGTCAGCATTCACCCGGCCGTCGACAACGGCATACGGCCCGAACAGGCAGGGTTCAGCGGCGGGACCTTGCAATGTCTTTGCGCAACGGACAAGGTGGAGGTCAAGGTCGACACCCAGACCTTGCATAACCATGCTTGCGGCTGCACCAAGTGCTGGAAGCCCGCCGGGGCGGTCTTCTCCCTGGTCGCAGTCGCTCCGCGCGACAAGGTCAGCGTCGTCGCCCATGGCGAGAAGCTGAAGATCGTCGATGAAAGCGCCGTCATCCAGCGCCACGCGTGCCGGGAATGCGGCGCCCACATGTTCGGCCGCATCGAGAACAAGAACCATCCCTTCTACGGCCTGGATTTCGTTCATACGGAGCTTTCGCCGCAAAGCGGCTGGGCCGCGCCGGGTTTCGCGGCCTTTGTCTCTTCCATCATCGAGAGCGGCACGCCGCCTTCGCGGATGGACGGGGTGCGGGCGCGCCTGCGCGAGCTGGGGCTGGCGCCCTATGACTGCCTGTCGCCGCCGCTGATGGATGCCCTGGCCACGCATGCGGCCAAGCAGAAGGGCACGTACCGCGACGCGTGATCATAGGCCCGCCGTCCCGGCTTCCGGGATGAGCTCGCCGCCTTTGTCCCTGGCCAGTTCGCGCATCAGGTCGACCAGCAGGTCGTGCATGTGCCGGGCCGCCGGGGAGAGGCTCTGGCCGGGGCGCGTGACCAGGCCCACCGTCCGGGCGATGACCGGACGGTGCAGCCGGACGAAAGCCAGCTTGTGCTTGCGTGCTGGCCGCGCGAGGGTGGGGAGGATGGTGATGCCCAGGCCCGAGCGGACGCTGGCGATGAGCGAGGTCCGGTTAGTGACCGTCATGCCGGGATTGGCCACCCAGGGCGGGATGTCGGGGTGGCGCAGGGCCTCGAAGGTGGCGTTGGCGATGAGACGTTCGCCCTCGAGCGCATTCCAGTCCACGGGTTGCCGCCGTCCGGCCAGCCTGTGCGAGGCGGGGCAAATGATGCCGAACTCATCGCGCGCGATGGGCTGGAAGTCCAGCCGCGGCTCGTCGGCCAGCAGGCCGGCGATACCTATGTCTACTTCACCGCTCAGGACCAACTGCCGTACCGCCTGCGAGGGCATGTCCACCGCGCGCAGGCGCACCTGGGGAAATCGACGGGTGTAGCGGTCCAGGATGTCGGGCAGCCATTCGTCCGCCAGTGAGGGCATGACCGCCAGCGACACCGAGCCATGCCGCGCCTGGGCCAGTTCGTTGGCTTCGAGCCGGACACGGTCGTGCACGGCCAGCAGTTCGCGGAACAGCGGCAGCAGGCTCCAGCCCAGCGGGGTGGGGCGGGCGCGCTTGCCCGGTTCGAACAGCGGACCGCCCACCTGCCGCTCCAGATCGTTCATGGCCGCCGATACCGCCGCCTGCGAGCGGAACGTGGCCTGTGCCGCCGCCAGGAAGCTGCCGCTGTCCACGGCGGTGACGAACTGGCGCAGGTGCTGGATCTTGAAGGCTTCCATGTTCGACGAAGATTCAGGTTTTCCGAATTTTATTTCCACTAATTTAGCTTGGCAAAATTCAGCGCCGGAACGACCATAGTCCCAGACAAGAAGGAGGTCGCATGACGCTGGAAGTGCGCAAGGTCGTTTCGTACGTCGAGGAAACGCGCATAGAGGGAGGCAGGAAGGCCGAGCGGCCCCTGCTGATGGTGCTGAGCGCCGCGGTCTTGAAGAATCCGTGGGCCGGCCTGCCGTTCACCGAGGACCTGAGGCCGGAGATCCTGCGCATCGCGCCGCCGCTGGGCGACCTGCTGGTGGCCGAGATCCTCAGGCACGCCGGCTCCGGCGAGCGGGTCGAGGCCTATGGCAAGGCCGCGGTGGTCGGCGCCGATGGCGAGGTCGAGCATGCCTCCGCGCTCATCCATACGCTGCGGTTCGGAAACAAGTACCGCGACGCCGTGGGCGGCACCAGCTATCTGAGTTTCACCAATTCGCGCGGGGCGATGGGCTGCCCCATCGTCGTGCCGATGATGCACAAGAATGACGAAGGGATGCGCTCGCACTACCTGACGATCCAGGCCACCATAGCCGATGCGCCGGCGGCGGACGAGGTCGTGGTCGCGCTGGGCGCGAGCGTGGGTGGCCGGCCGCACCACCGCATCGGCAACCGTTACCTGGACATGCAGGAGATGGGCCTGCAGCCCGGCGGGAAGGAGGCGGCATGACGACGCGGACCCGCGTGGTCCGCAGCGGCGCGGGCGAGCCCATCGTGCTGGTCCATGGCGTCGGGCTGGACCTCGGCATGTGGGACGAACTCGTGCAGGAGCTTGGCGGCGACTTCGAGCTGATCCGCTACGACATGCTCGGCCACGGCGGCACGCCGCTGCCGCCCGGAGGCGTGGACCTGGATCGGTTCGTGTCGCAGCTCGATGCCGTACTGCGCGACCAGGGCCTCGTCCGGCCGAGCGTGGTGGGCTATTCCATGGGCGGGCTGGTGGCGGGGCGCTTCGCGGCCCGCCATCCCGACGGATTGGGACGGCTGGTGCTGATGAGCACCGTCTCCCGGCGCACCGAGGCCGAGCGCCGTGCCGTGCAGGCGCGGCTCGCGCAGGCCGAGCGAGGCGAGGGGCTGGCCAGCGCCCAGGCATCCATCGAACGCTGGTTCTCGCCGGCTTTCATCGAAGCGGCGCCCGGCCGCGTGGAGTCGATCCGGCAGCGGCTGCTGGCCAACCGGCGCGACGACTTCCTGGCGGCCTACCGCATCTTCGCCGGCGCCGACGACGTATTGCCCGAGGCCGCGCCGCAGATTCGCTGCCCGACGCTGGTGCTCACCGGCGCCGAGGACACGGGCTCCACGCCACGCATGGCCGAGGAACTGGCGCACGCCATTGCCCGGGCCGAGCTGAGGGTCGTGCCGCGGCAAAAGCACATGCTGCCCGTCGAGGGCGCGGCGGTCGTGGCCGCGGCGCTCAGGGGCTTTCTGGGGCCGGGGGCCGAACGCAGGGTGGCCTGACGGCCTCCGGCAACAATACCGAACAAGGAGACAAGACATGCAACGCAGACAAATGCTTGGTACGCTGGCCGCGCTGGCATCGTCGGCCTACCTCGGCAAGGGGTATGCGCAGGCGGGCAGCAATGCGCCCCTGCACGTGGTGGTGCCCTTTCCGCCCGGCGGCGGGACGGACGTGCTCGGCCGGGCCATCGGCTATCGGCTGGAAAAACTGCTGGGACGGCCGGTCGTGGTCGAGAACAAGCCCGGCGCCAGCGGCATCGTGGGGGCCGAATACGTGGCCAACGCCAATCGCGACGGCAACACGTTGCTGTTCTCGGGGCTGGTGCCGTCGGTGCGCTACTACAGCCGTCCGCTGTCGCAGATCGGCGCCGAGCTGGCGGCCGTGTGCGCGATCGCGCGCTCGCCCTATCTCATCGCGGTCAATCCCGGCGTGCCGGCGAAGACGCTGGCCGAATTCGTGCAGCAGGCCAAGAGCAAGCCCGGCACGCTGACTTTCGGATCGCCCGGCAATGCCACGCCCCAGCACCTGGCGACGGAGCGCTTTCGCTCGCAGGTGGGGATCGACATTCTCCACGTGCCGTATCGCGGCACCGGACCGATGATGACCGACTTGCTGGGCGGCCAGATCCAACTGGTGTTCGCCACGGTGGCGGCCGCCGAGCAGCACGTCAAGTCCGGACGGCTGCGAGCGCTGGCGGTGACGAGCGCCGAGAGGCTGGATCGCCTGCCTGACGTGCCGACCGTGGCGCAAGCCGGCATTCCCGATTTCGTGGCCGAGATCGCATTCGGCACCTATGTCCCGGCCGGCACCCCTGCTGCTGCAATCGGCATGCTCAACCGCGCCATCAATCAGGCGCTGACCGACGCCGACGTGCGCGGCAAGCTGGTGGAGCAGGGCTTCATTCCGGTCGGCGGGGCGCCCGCCGACCTGGAGAAGAGCCTGTTTGCCGAGGTCAAGGCCGTGTCCGAACTGGTGAAGTCGGGCAAGGTGCGCATCGACGCTGCTTGAACCGCGAGGCGTGTGCGTACCTCCGGGGGGCGGTCGTACCCGCGCAGGAGCATCGAGTATCCTGCCGCGCCGGCCCGGTGCTTTTTTCGCTCAGGACGCTCGTGGACGCGTCTTGGACGGTCGGTCCGGAAACAGCTGCTGCAATATCTCGGGCAAGGTCCGCGCCATGAAGGTCTCGGGCTCGGCTCGCACGTCGCCGAGTTTACCCTCCAGCGCCAGATGGGCGAACCCGTGCACGGTGGACCATGCTCCCATCAACAGGGCCTGGTCTGACGCGCTAAGGGGTCCATCGCGGCGGCCCGCGTATTCGCGCACGCCTTCCTCCAGTTCTCGATACGCCGCCCGGCCCGCCTCTTCCAGCCGCGGCTCGGCCGTCAGCTTGTCCTTGCGAAACATCAACAGGAAGCGAGCGGGGTAGGTCAGGGCGAAACGGACGTAACCCAGGCCTTTGCCGTGCAGCCGGGAGGTTGGGGTCTTGCCGGCCGCGCCGCCTTCGCGCAGGAACCGAGTGAGTTCGTCGAAGCCCAGAATGGCGACCTCGGTCAGCAGGCCCGCGGCCGAGCCGAAGTGGTGCAGCGCGGCCGCGGGCGAGACGCCGACCTGGCGCGCCGCTTCGCGCAGCGTGAAGGCCTCCAGCCCGCGCTCGGCCAGGAGGGTTTCCGTGGCCTCGATGAGGGCCTGGCGCAGGGCGCCGTGATGATAGGGCGCCGGTGCGACACTTTTCTTGCCGAGGGTCATGTGACGGAGCTCTCGCATTCACGCAATGGCCAAGATTGAACTTTACACCGTTTAAATGCTTTGCTATGTTATCTGAACGGTGTTTAGATTGACGGGTAGCGGCAAGCATATGGGAGGCGGGTGCCATGTTTGATCTTCTTTTCGAGGCAGGGGGCATGATCGTCATGCCTGCCTGGATAGCGTTGGCGGCGGCGCCGTGGCTGGGGAATGCCAAGCCGGCCATCCGCATCGCCACCGGATTCGTCATTCCGGCCGTGTTGGCGCTGGCCTACGTGCTGCTGGTGGCAGTCTACCGGGCAGACGCCGGAGGGGGCTACGGTTCGCTGGACGAGGTGGGGACACTGCTGCGCCATCCCGGCATGCTGACGGCGGGGTGGTACCACTACCTGGCCTTCGATCTTTTCGTCGGCACGTGGCTGGCGCGGCAGGCCGATCGCGACGGGATTTCTCCAGTGGTGATGATTCCGTGCCACGCGCTGACTTTCCTGTTCGGCCCGGCCGGTCTGCTGGCCTATGCCGCGCTCTATGCCGTGCGGCCTGTCCGGACGCTGGTGCGCGAACTCGAGCGGCGGCATCGTCCGCTTGCGCGGTTCGGGCTGGCGCTTTTCGTCGCATTCGCCGTCGCGCTGGTGGCCGAGATGCTGGATTCGCGCACGCTCGGCGGCGTGGGCGTCTGGGTCAAGCCGATGAAGTTCATGGCGTCCGTTGGCCTATATGCCTGGACCGCGGCATGGCTGCTGGGCGAATTGCCATCCGGCCGTCGCCGCTCGCCGTTGGCCAAGGGCATTGCCGGCGTCATCATCGTTGCGGGCGCGGCGGAGATTGCCTACATCACGTTCCAGGGGGCATTGGGGCAGCCGTCGCACTTCAATTACTCGACGGCGTTCCACGCCGTCATGTACACGTTGATGGGCGTGGGCGCATTGGCGATCACGGCTTGCTCGCTGCCGCTGGCCTGGATGATCGGGCGTTACGCCAAGCACATGGCGCCTGCCTACCGGCTGGGGGCGGTGCTGGGGCTGGTGCTGACCTTCGCGGGCGGCGCGGGAGCCGGCATTGCGATCAGCATGAACGGCGGACCGACCGTCGGCGCGGCGGCCGGCGGCGCGGTGCTGCCGTTGTTCGGATGGTCACTGACGGGCGGGGACCTGCGGGTGGCCCATTTCCTGGGCGTGCACGCCCAGCAGGTACTGCCAGCGGTGGGGATGCTGATCGCGATGGCGACGGCGGCCGTGCCGGGCCGGACACTGGCCATGGCGGGCGGCGGTGTCGTGGCCAGGCCGGGCGTGCTGGGCCTGGGAGCGGTATGGACGGTTGCGCTGGCCTATGCCGCCTTGATCGCCATGGCCTGGATGCAGGCCTTGGCCGGCAGGCCGCTGCTGGGGTGACGCCTGGCAGACGAGCGTTCCGCCACGCGCTCGGTCAGGGAATGCGGCACGCGCCGCTTCACAGTCCCAGGAACGCGCGCCTGGAGGCGTCGAAGTCCGCGCACTCCGCGGCAAGCCAGGCCCTGAACGCGCCGCAGGCGGCGTTGTCGCGGGCTTCGGGCAAGGACGCCAGGAAATAGGCCGCGTCGGCGCGCACGGCGATGCGCGATACGTCGTGCAGGCGGCCGGCGCGCAGTTCGTCCAGAACCAGCGCGCTGCGGCCCATGGCCACGCCCTGTCCTTCCAGCGCGGCCCTGATGGCGAGTTGGGACAGGTTGAATTGGTGGCCCGACAATCCGCTGCGCTCGCTGCCGCTCCCCGTTGCCTTGCCCAGCCAGTCCAGCCATTCGGAGAACGGCGGCGCCCCGTCCCATGGCGAGGCGTCATGCAACAGCGGCAGGGAGGTCAACGCCTCGATGGACAAGGGGAGCGGGCGTCTTTGCGCGAATGGCGAACCGGCCACGGGCAACAGATACTCGGGCATCAGCATGGCCGCATCCAGGCCCGCTGCCGGCGCCGGTTCATAGCGAATGGCGAGGTCGGTCGCCTCGCTGCGCATCCTGGCCGGCTCCAGCCGGTGGAATTCGGCCTTCAGCCGCAATTCGATCTCGGGGTGCAGGCGGTTGAATCCGCTCAACCGGGGAAGCAGCCACATCATGGCGAAGGACGGCGAGCAGCTGATGCACAAGCGGGTTTGCGCGCCGCTGTCCTGCAATTGGAGAATCGCGTCGCCCAGGCATTCGAAGGCGCTGGCTGCCGCTTCGGCAAGCTTCCGCCCGTCCGCGGTCAATACCAGTTCGCGCGGCATGCGCTGGAACAGTTTTGCTCCCAGCCGGTCTTCCAGCAGCTTGACCTGCTGGCTTACCGCACCCGGCGTGACGTGCAATTCGTCGGCCGCCCGGGTGAAGCTCAGATGCCGCGCGGCGGCTTCGAACGCCCGCATGGCATGCAGCATGGGGCCGGATATCGGTGGACGCGTCATGGTCTATCAGCGCAGCTATTGCACGCTCGCAAAAAAACTCGATTGAAAGGGGCGGCTGTACACGCGACTATGCCAGCCGGTCCATCCTATCGGAAAGTCTTCGTGTCTCAAGCAGGATCATGCCCTGCCGGTGGCCGGCTCGATCAAGGCGCGCGGCGGCATCTTCGAGGTGCTGACCATGGCCGAGGAGGTCATGCGCCGGGAAGGCATCGAATGGGCCACTCCCCTGGCGCCGCTGCAACCTGAAGCCAGGCGGCATTTCGAGCGCTACACCATATCGGTGGGCAGCACCGGCAACCTGGGCCTGACCATCGGCGTCATGGCGGCTGCCCTGGGGTTCCAGAGCGTGGTGCATATGGCCCGGGTCGCCAAGGAGTGGAAGAAGCTGCGGTTGCGCGACCGCGGCGTGACGGTGGTCGAACATGACGGCGATTTCGCCCAGACGGTGGACGCCGGGCGCAGGCAGGCGCAGGCCGCCCCTCGCCATTTCTTCGTGGACGACGAACGTTCGGAGGCGCTGTTCCTGGGCTATACGGTGGCGGCGCTTCGGCTGCGCGAGCAACTGGCGGGCGCGGGCATCACGGTCGATGCGCGCCATCCGCTATTCGTCTACCTGCCCTGCGGCGTGGGCGGCGCGCCGGGCGGTATCGCCTTCGGGTTGAAGCACTTGTTCGGCGATGCCGTCCATTGTTTTTTCGCCGAGCCGTGCGCATCGCCCGCCATGCTGGTGAGGCTGGCCTTCGAGCCTCAGGCGCTGTCGGTCTACGACATGGGCCTGGACAACCTCACCGAGGCCGACGGCCTGGCGGTGGGCCGCGCTTCCGAGTTCGTGCAGGCGATGGTGCGCGGCCTCGTTTCGGGTGTTTTCACCGTGCGCGACGACGACCTGTTCCGCTATCTCTACCGGCTGCATGAAGCCGAAGGCATGGCCATCGAACCTTCCGCCGCGGCCGGTTTCAGCGGCCCGCGCATGCTGCTGGGCACCGACGCGGGCCGCCGATACGTGCGGGACCGGGGGCTGCGGCCCGTGCTCGATCAGGCCACCCATCTCCTGTGGACCACGGGCGGCGCCTTTGTTCCGGCCGGCGAGTACCAGCGCATGCTGGCCCGCGGACGGGCGCTCGCGCAGGCGCCCGGCGCGGACTTTTCTTCCCATCCTGTCGAGGAGTCGGCATGAAACGGTTTGCATGGCTGCTGGCGCTGTGCGCGGCCTGGACCTGCGGTCCCGCCAGCGCGCAGCAATGGCCCGACCGCCCGATACGCTGGATCGTTCCCACCGCGGCCGGCGGCCCGCTCGACGCGATCGCGCGCCAGGTGGCGCAGGAAGTGGGCAAGAAGCTGGGCCAGCCTGTCGTCGTCGAAAACCGGCCGGGCGGGGGAGGCTCCATAGGCGCCGGGGTGGTGGCCAAGGCCGCCCCCGATGGCTACACCTTCCTTTTCTCCCAGGCCGACTCCCTGATCAACGTCGTTTCGCTGATCAAGGACCTGCCGTACGACTCGATGCGCGATTTCGCACTGGTCACCCAAGTCAGCCAGACCGGCGCCGTATTGATGGCGAACCCGGACCTGGGCGGCGCCTCTTTGAACGACGTGCTGGCCGCCGCCCGGGCGAAGTCCGCGCCGCTGAGCTACGGATCGTGGGGGCCGGGCAGCTACACCCATATCCTGGGCGAAACGCTGGCCAGCCGCAGCGGCGCGCCGCTGCTGCACGTGCCTTACAAAGGGGGCGCGCCGGCAATACAGGACTTCCTCGGCAGGCAGATCGCGCTGGCCTTCGCGCCGGCCAATCTCGCGATCCAGTTCGCGCAGAAGGGGCAGGCGAAATTGCTGGCGATCTCCGGGCCGCGGCGCTCGCCGCTGCTGCCGGACTTGCCCACGTTCGCCGAACAGGGCTTTGCCGATCCGATTTTCCAGATCTCGATCTGGTTCGGCCTGTCCGCGCCACGCGGCACGCCCGGCGCCGTCATCGGCCGCATGCACGAAACCGTGGCCGCGGCGATGCAGGAACCCGCCGTGGCGAAATTCGTCGCCGAAGGCGGAGGGGAAGTGCTCGCGTCCTCGCCGCAGGCATTCCGGGCCGCTTTCGAGCAGGAATACCGGCTGGTCAACCTGGCCATCAAGCAGGCAGGAGTCGTGGCCGAATGAATCCCTTCCATCGCTTGCCTTCCGACGAGCAACTCGACCGCGCGCGCTCGCTTCACGAGAGCGGTTTCACTTTCGACTTCGTGCCCATCGGCGGACCCATCGTGATGAGCATGCGCCACGAGGCAATCATGCGGCGCGAGCTGGCGCGCGGCGCATCGCTGGGTGCGACGCTGCGGGCAATGATGAACGATCGCCTGGCCGAAGTCGACGAGATCCCCGAGACCCGGCGCCTGCTGGCCGATACCTGGCGCCGGTCGGGCGTGAAAACCATCCAGGCGACGCTGGGCGGCATCGAAGTCGACCCATGCGGCTGGGACGCCATCGTGCGGGACCTTGCATGGTATGCGCATGCCGAGCGCGTGAGCGGGATGCTGAAGATATGCCGCAGCTCGGCCGAACTTGCCCATGCGGCGGCCGGCGGCGTATTGGGAGTGCTGCTCGGAACGCAGGACGCCGGCTGGTGCGACAGCCGCCTCGAGCGGCTGGAGGCAGGCTTTCATCCGCGCCGGTTTCAAGCCGCAGGAGCTGCCCCGCATCGGGGCATCCCCGGCCGGTTTCCAGGCCTGGACGGAATGGCCGCGCATTACCGCGGCGCTGCTGCATGCGGGGTTCAGCGAGGAAACGGTGCGCGGACTCATCGGCGGCAACTGGTTGCGCTTCATGGACCGCCACGCGACGGCGGGGCATTGATGTCCCTGGCCCGCCGCGATCGCAGAGCGGAGGTCAATCGATCCGGATGTCGATGCCGCGGATGACTTCGCCCCACATGGCATTCTCCTGGGCCATGTATTGGGCCAGCTCGCCCGGCGTGGACAGGGCCACGTCCACACCCGCGGCCGCCAGAGCGTCCCGCGCTTCCGGCTTGGACAGCCCGGTGCGTACCGCCTCGTTCAGGCGTGCGACGATGTCCTGCGGCATCCCGGCGGGACCGAGCAAGGCCAGCCAGACCACCGCGTCATAGCCCGCGACCCCTGCTTCCGCCAGGCTCGGCACGCCGGGCATCTGGGCATTGCGGCGCGTGCTGGTCACGCCCAGCGCCTTGATCTTGCCGCTCTTGACGTGAGGCAGGCCGTTCGAGACGGCGGCAAAGCTCGTTTCCACGAAACCCGCGGCAAGATCTTTCATGGCGCCGCCGCTGCCGCGGTAAGGCACGTGTTCGAGCTTGGCGCCCGACTTGGCGATGAACAGCGCCCCCATGAGGTGCTGCGTGCTGCCGTTGCCGGACGACGCGTAGCGGATGGGCTTGGCGCTCGATTTCGAGAGTGCGATGAGCTCCTGCACCGATTGCGCCGGCACCTTCCCATTGGCAAACAGCACGTAGGGGCTGTCGGCCAGCTTGGCGATGGGCGTGAAGCTCTTGATGGGATCGTAGTCCAGGTTCTTGTACAGCCGGTGGCTGGTCACATGATTGGTGGAGACGATCTCGAGCGTGTAGCCGTCGGGCGCCGCCTTGGCGACGAAATCCGACCCGATGGTCGATCCGGCGCCCGGCTTGTTCTCGACGATGAAGGACTCCCCCAGCGCCCCGCCCAGTTGCTGCGCGACGACGCGCGCCACGACATCGGTGAAGCCGCCGGGCTCGAAAGGAACGATGACCTTGACCGGACGGTTGGGGTAGTCTTGCGCGGCTTGTGCCTGCGGCGACAGCGCCAACAGGGTAACCGCCAATGCCATGCCGTGGATGCGCTTCATGGAGTCAACCTCCGTATCGGGCCTCGGGAAGCGTGAGGAAGGCGTGCAGGATGTGGTAGACGCGCAGGTAGTTCTTCTGCTGGAAGCTGGCGTGGGAGATGCCCGACATGACGGTGAATTGCTTGTCCATGTTGGGCAGCCTCTCGAAGAAGCGCAGCAGGTCGTCGAAGCTCGCGATGCCGTCGTACTCGCCGCGCATGATCAGCGTCGGGATGGTCAGGCGCGCGGGATCGACCAGCGGCAGCTTCGAGCACATGTCGACGTAGGTGCCGGTGGGCATCGAGTCGTCCAGGGTGAGGATGGCGTCGGCAAAGGCTTCGATGGTGGCGTCGTCCGCGGTGCCGGGGTGGTCGCGGTTGAAGATGCTGTAGACAAAGGCACGATCGATGGGGCGGCGCGTCCGGGCGAGGAATTCGGGCAGTTTCTTGGCGCGCTCCTTCAGGGTGGGGCTGCCTTCGCCGGTCCAGACGAAGGCGTCGAGCGCCAGGCGGGCCACGCGTTCCGGATGGCGCTGGGCAAAAAGCGCCGCCTTCAGCGCGCCCGACGAGATGCCGTAGACGAACAGCGGCTTGCCGCCGTTGCGCGCCAGGATGTATTTCGAGCCCGCCTCCAAGTCGTCCGCGCCGTTGGCGATGTCGCAGTTGATGGGCCGGTGCTTGCTGGAACGGCCGTAGCCCTCGTTGTCCATGCACCAGGTGTCGAAGCCCCGGCGGGCAAACCAGTCCATGACCGAGGAGTCGGGCCGGCCCGGCACTGCCAAGTCGAAAGTCGGCTGCGACGCCATGGACGAGCCGTGCACGAACAGGATGGTGCCGGCGAAAGGCACGCCAGCCGCTGCACGCTTCTCCCAGAGGAACAGGCGCACGTCGCCCTTGGTCGTCCAATGCTCCGTGCCGCCCTGCCATTCGACGTTGGGCATGTTGTCTCCAATTGGTACTTATTTGGTTTAATAGATAAGACCAATCTACCAACGTGTTGCGGCAACCGTCAATGCTCGGAAATGCAAGAAATGGTGAGAAATCGCGTAGATATTGGGGAAGTGACAGGGTTTCCGCTGAGGAAGGTACTCATTTTATCAGGACCAAATGGTCTATTTTTGGGGCAATTTCTCGAAGGAAACTCCCAGACTCAGGGCGCCGCGGATCCAGCTTCGCCGGTCCGCCAGCGCCGCCCCTCGAGGGGCGTGGCGTAAGCCGCGCAGGGTGGGCTCTCCTTCCAGCGCCGCCTCTTGAGGGGGACGCGCGAAGCGCGGAGGGGGGCTGCCGCCCCCCTCATTGGCCCGCCGCCTCGGCATCGGTTAACCTTCGTGTCATGCTGATCACCACTCTTTCTCCATATATAAAGGGGAGCATTGCAACGTGGGTGCACCTCGACGTTCCATCTTCAGGCGGAATCCAGTCATGAAAGACCTGGAGCACCGCCACCGCGGCATCTACCTGCTGCCCAACGCCTTCACCACCGCGGCCCTGTTCGCCGGCTTCTATGCCATCGTCCAGGCCATGAACGACCGTTTCGAGGCGGCAGCCATCGCCATCTTCGTGGCCATGGTGCTCGACGGCATGGACGGCCGCGTCGCCCGGTTGACGAACACGCAGTCCGCATTCGGCGAGCAATACGACTCGCTTTCCGACATGACGTCGTTCGGCGTGGCGCCGGCCCTGGTCATGTACGAATGGATCCTGAACGGATTGGGGCGGTGGGGATGGCTGGCCGCCTTCATCTATGTGGCGGGCGCCGCGCTGCGCCTGGCCCGTTTCAACATCAACGTCGGCGTGGTGGACAAACGGTTCTTCCAAGGCCTGCCGAGCCCGGCGGCGGCCGCGATGGTGGCAGGCTTCGTCTGGCTGGCGGTCGACAACAAGCTGCCCATCCGCGAACTGTGGATGCCCTGGGCCGCCTTCGGTCTGACGGTCTACGCGGGCATGAGCATGGTATCGAACGCGCCCTTCTTCAGCGGCAAGTCGTTCGCGCTGGGCCGCAGCGTGCCGTTCTGGACCATCCTGCTGGTCGTGCTGGCCTTCGTCTTCATTTCCAGCGATCCGCCCATCGTGCTGTTCGCGCTGTTCGTGATCTACGGATTGTCCGGCTACGTACTGTGGGCGGTACGCTGGAACAAGGCCCGCCGCCTGCAGCAGCACACACGTAGAACGATCGAGTAGGCGCTGGCCAGGAGATTCTAATGAGCGACAAACTGATCGTTTTCGACACCACGCTGCGCGACGGCGAGCAAAGTCCCGGCGCCTCCATGACGCACGAGGAAAAGGTGCGTATCGCCAAGCAGCTCGAAAAGCTGCGGGTGGACGTGATCGAGGCGGGCTTCGCCGCCGCCAGCAATGGGGACTTCGATTCGGTCCGGGCCATCGCCCTGGCGATCAAGGATTCCACCGTCTGTTCGCTGGCCCGCGCCAACGACCGCGACATCGCGCGCGCGGGCGAGGCACTGCGCGGCGCCAATAGCGCGCGCATCCACACCTTCATTGCCACCAGCGCGCTGCACATGGAGAAGAAGCTGCGCATGACGCCCGACCAGGTCTTTGAACAGGCTCGGCTGGCGGTGCGTTTTGCGCGGCAGTACACCGACAACATCGAGTTCTCGCCCGAGGACGGCAGCCGCTCGGATCCCGATTTCCTGTGCCGGGTGCTCGAGGCGGTGATCGCCGAGGGCGCCACGACCATCAACGTGGCGGACACGGTTGGCTATGCGGTGCCCGAGCAGTACGGCGCCTTCATCCGCAACCTGCGCGAGCGCATTCCCAATTCCGACAAGGCGGTGTGGTCCGTGCACTGCCACGACGACCTGGGCCTGGCGGTGGCCAATTCGCTGGCTGGCATCAAGATCGGCGGCGCGCGGCAGGTCGAGTGCACGATCAATGCGTTGGGCGAGCGGGCAGGCAACTGTTCGCTCGAGGAAGTCGTGATGGCGGTGAAGACGCGCAAGGACTACTTCGGTCTCGACGTCGGCATCGACACCACGCAGATCATGCCGGCCTCGCGCCTGGTCTCCGGCATCACGGGTTTCGTCGTGCAGCCGAACAAGGCCATCGTGGGCGCCAACGCCTTCGCGCATGCCTCGGGCATCCACCAGGACGGCGTGCTCAAGGCCCGCCAGACCTACGAGATCATGCGTGCCGAGGACGTGGGCTGGGCCGCCAACAAGATCGTGCTGGGCAAGCTGTCGGGCCGCAACGCGTTCAAGCAGCGCCTGCAGGAGCTGGGCATCGAGCTCGATTCGGAACAGGCCGTGAATGAAGCGTTCGCGCGATTCAAGGACCTGGCCGACCGCAAGTCCGAGATCTTCGACGAGGACATCCACGCACTGGTCTCGGGCGAGCAGGTCGAGGCCGGCGAGGGCGCATACCGGTTCGTCGCGCTGGCCCAGCGGTCCGAAACCGGGGAACGTCCGCACGCGCGCGTGGTGTTCTCGGAAAACGGCAAGGAAGTGGCGGCCGAGGCCGACGGCAACGGGCCGGTGGACGCCACGGTCAACGCCATCGAAAGCCACGTGCACAGCGATGCCGAACTGCTGCTGTTCTCGGTCAACGCCATCACCACCGGTACCGAGTCGCAAGGCGAAGTCACCATGCGGCTGTCCAAGGCGGGCCGTATCGTCAACGGCGTGGGCGCCGATCCCGACATCGTCGTGGCGTCGGCCAAGGCCTACCTCTCGGCCTTGAACAAGCTGCAGTCGCCAGTCGAGAAGGTGCACGCGCAAGGCATCTGATGGTGGCTGCCCGTCATCCGGCCGGCTTCGCCATCGAGGCGATGCGGCCGGCCGGCGTCGATGCCGTATTGGCCGTGCAGGCCCAGGCCTATGCCGGCATCGACGTGCTGGAAGACGCCGGATTGTTCCTGAACCGCATCCGCCTGTCGCCGCGCACCTGCTGGGTCGCGCGCGGCCCGGGCGGCGTGCTGGGCTATCTCGTTTCCTACCCCTGGCCCCTGGGTGCGCCGCCGTCGTGTGAATTTTTTGTGACGACCGGCGGTTTTCGGGCCCCGTTTCCGTCTTGGAGGAAGTAGCGGGACGATCCGACACATCCCGGCAATCATCCAGAGGCACAGTGTGCGGCCAATTTTTCAGCGGCGGGGGCGGGTGGACATGGCGAAAGGCCATCGTACGGCACAGATGGCGAGCCGGATGCGCCGGGCGTCGGCCGCCATGGCCGCGGCGGCCTGCGCCGTCGCCCTGCCATGGACGTCACGGGCCCATCCGCCGCGGCTTCCCGTCGACGCCGATACGCACGCCACCGGCGTCTTCCTGAACCAGCAAGGAGATGTCCTGACCGCCCGGCACGCGATCGAGCATTGCAAGGAAGTCTTCGTCGTCAAGGATGGCAAGGTGGCACAGGCCCGGGTGCGCGCAATCAGCAACGCGCATGACCTGGCCGTACTGGGCACGGAACTGATTCCCTACCTGAGCGCGACCTTTCCGGCCAAGACGCAATCCGGCGGCAGCAGCATGGGCGTCTTTGCCGAAGCCTATAGCGTCTTGCAGCGCATGCCGCACCGCGCCAGTGTGCTGAGCAACGCCATGACCGTTCCGGGAGGCGACGACCTGAACCTGATTTCGGGTGCCAAGCCGGGAACCAGCGGCAGCGCCGTGTTGCGTGCCGATGGCCTGGTGGCCGGCGTGGTCGTGGAGCGAGTGGCGCGGGGCCCTGGCGCGGCGGGCGCCGCGCTCAGCCGCGCGGCCAGCGCGACCTCGGTGTCCGGGCCGTCCCAGGTTCGCGCCGTCGCGGCCGGGCCGGTCAAGCAATTCCTCCGCGACAGCGGTATCCCTTTTACCGAAAGCGACACGCCACAGCTGGCGCCGAACCAGTCGCCGGCCGCCCGCGCCGCCACGCTGGCCGCGGGCGTCTTGTGCGGCTAGGTCGGCGCCGTCCTCAACGCATGACTTCTATCATGGCAAAGACTTCGAACCCCTCTTCCACGCGCCGCAACGGCACTCCGCTCATTCGCCGGGCCTGGGAGCGCATTGCGCGCGTCGCCGGCGCGCTCGGCCTGGGCCTGACTGCCGCGGCCGGCGCGCCGGCGGCTGCCCAGGCGCCAGCGCAGCCCGTGCCGCAGCACTGGATCAGCTATGCGCAATTGGCCAGCAATCAATTCCAGGTGTGGTTGAGCGACCCGGAGAATGAAACCGTGCAGCGCCTGCATGCCTGGATGCAGGACAGGATGCTGCAGGAAGGCCAGGCCGCGCCGCCCGCGCCGCTGATCGTGCGGGTCTGGGTGAACGACGCCGGCAAGGTGGAACGGCTGGAATTCGCATCGCTGGGCCAGCAGCAGGCCGATGACGACCTGCGGGCCCTGCTGACCTCGCAGGCGCTGTCCGAACCGCCGCCCCGCGACATGCGCCAGCCCATGGTGCTGCAGCTGGAACTCAGCTTTGTGGCGAAAACCTAGCCCGGGCGCGGGCGGTCGCCGCGTTTTGCTGAGGCATGTGCTGCTGGCCTTGGCGCTCTCGGTATCGGGCTGCGCCAACATGCCGCCCGCCACGTGGCTGCCGGCGGCAGATTTCTCTGCGCTGGTGAAAACCCATGGCCCGGCTGTCGTCAATATCGGCGTGGTGCGCGGGAGCGCATCACCGTCCGCAGCGGTCGATCCCGCGACAGGAAGGCGGCGGAGCGGACTGCCCCGCCGGGACCAGGTCGATGAACGCAGCCTGGGCTCGGGCTTCATCGTCGGCGAAGACGGCTACATTCTCACCAATGCCCACGTGGTGGCGCAGGGCAGGGACATCAGCGTGCGGCTGGCGGATCGCCGTGAATTCAAGGCCCAATTGATCGGCCTGGACCCCGTGGCCGACGTGGCCCTGCTCAAGATCGAGGCGTCCGGGCTGCCGGTGGTGGCGATCGGCGATCCGGACCGGGCCGACGTGGGCGACTGGGTGCTGGCCATCGGGGCGCCTTACGGCTTCAGCCAATCGGCCACCGCGGGCATCATCAGCGCCAAGGGCAGGGTTCTCCCGGGCGCCGAGTACATGCCATTCCTGCAAACGGACGTGCCCGTCAATCCCGGCAATTCCGGCGGCCCGCTATTCAACCTGCGGGGCGAGGTCATCGGCATCAATTCGCGCATCTACAGCAACAACGGCGGATACCAGGGATTGTCCTTCGCCATCCCGATCGATGTGGCCATGCGCATCAAGCGGCAATTGCAGGCGGGTAGCAGCATCACGCGCGGCCGTATCGGCGTGGCGGTGCAGGAGGTGAGCCAGGCATTGGCGCATTCGTTCCGGCTGCCGCAGCCTGCCGGCGCCCTGGTCAGCTACGTCGAACCGGGAGGCGGCGCCGACCGCGCCGGCTTGCGGCCGGGCGACGTGATTCTGGAAGTGGGGCAGCGCATGGTGACGCAGTCGGCCGACGCGCTGATCTTCGTGGCGGAGCTGCCGCCGGGCCAGACCGTGCCGATGGCCGTCTGGCGCGACCGTCAGCGCATGACGGTGGACGTCCCCATCGATCGTTTCGAAGTTCCCTCCCGGCCTGCGATGGCCGCATCCGATCCGGTCACTCCACTGGGCCTGGTCGTGCGGCCGCTGCTGCCGCAGGAACTCCAGGTCCTGCGCGTCGAGGCAGGATTGCTGGTGCAGCGGGTCAATGCGGCCGCTGCGCGCGCGGGAATGGAAATCGGCGATGTCATCCTGGCAGTCAATGGACAGCCCGTCGGATCCCTGGCCGCGCTGGCCGAAGCGGTAACCGACGCCGATGGATCCGCGGCGCTCCTGGTACAGCGCCGAGGTGCGAGGATATTCGTCGCGCTGGAGCTGCCCGGCGCGGCATCCCGGGATGTGCGGTAGCGCCGGAACAAAGGTACATATTGTTTGCCGAGATCGCTGCAGTTCACTGCGTCGTCATTCGTCTATGTGATGAGACCTAGCCTCTTTCCTGCGACGTTGGTGTAATCAGTCTGTAACCCTCCCCGACTACGATGCGGCGGCCTTGCCGCATACCTGTTCGCCGATGCGGTCCATGAAAAACTGCCGCATCTGGGGTGGAATGTCCTGTCTGATCTCGCCCGACTGCCCCCTCGTCGTTCGTATGTACGCCGTGCGCGCGTGATGCTGCTCACTTGGATTCTGGGGCCGATCTGTTGCGCCATCGTGCCGGAGGCGCGCGCCGCTGTGCCCGAAGCCGGTGGCGCCTCGACCGCACCGGCCGAGACGCAGCCGTTTTTCTCCATTGCGCGCCAAACCTTGCATGATGCATTGCAGGCGTACAGCGAGGCGACCGGGCGTTCCGTTCTATACGATGCTGGCCAGGTCGAGGGATTGCTCTCGAGCCGCATCAGCGGCCGCATGGATCCGGATCGCGCGCTCGATGCCTTGCTCGAAGGAACGGGCATGCGTGCCCGGTTCGCCTCGTCCGGCGCATTCGTCCTGGTGCCGGATGGTCCGCTGGCTCCGGAGAACCGCGTGCCGTTCGCGGCATCGGAGGCCGTCTTCTACGGCCGGCTGCAAGCGGTGGTGACCAGCGCATTGTGCGCGGATGCGGGGCTATCCATCGGGCAGTACAGACTGGCCATCAGCATGCGGGTAAGCGAGGCAGGAACGCTGGAGCAGGTTCGCGCAGCGGCTACCGGCCATGTCGAACTCGAAGCCCGGATCGCAGGCCAGCTGGCGGGCAAGTCGGTCGACGTCGCGCCTCCGCCCGCGATGGCCCAGCCCATTGTCCTGCTGGTGCTACCGCAGCAGGGCCGCTTGAAGGCCTGCGCATCATGACGGCGCGGCTCGCCGAGCTCAAGCGGCTTTTCACCGAGCGTTACGAGGTCCTCAAGGCGCAGTTGATCAGGCGCCTGGGATCGGCCGAGCTCGCCGGAGAAGCGCTGCACGATGCCTACGTGCAGTTGGCCGACCGGGACGGCCTGAACGAGGTGAGGCATCCACAGGCGTATCTGCTGCACACGGCAGTCAACGCCGCCATCGACCGCCTCCGGGGCGGCCAGCGCTACCTCAGTGCCGACGAGGTGGCCGAGCTCTATGAGATGGCCGACCCCGCCCCGGGACCATCCCAGACCGCGGCGGCCCGTTTCGACCTGACTCGCGCTGCCGATGCGCTGGCCGCACTGCCTGCCCGCCAGCGGGACATCCTCTACGCGGCCCGGGTCGACGGGATGACCTTGAAGGAACTGGCGCAGCGCTGGGGGATATCCACCCGGCTCGTGAGCCGGGAACTGGCGGCGGCACATGAGTTCTGCGCACGCCACATGGAGGGCGGGAACGAGGGGCTGGCTGGCGATCGCAACAAATTGTCAGATTCCGGAAAAAAAGGTGCGCAGGCCCCTGCCTCAAAACGTCTTGGAAAACAAAGGGCACAGGCGTGAATATGGATTCCAAGCTTAAAGAAACGGCATCCCTGGGCGGCGCACCCGGCGCCGGCGACGAAGGCATGGATGCCGTGCTGCGGCAGGCACGGGCGTGGGCCCGCAAGCTTGCCGTCGGCCGTCCCACGGCCGCCGATGCCCAGGCGCTGAAGCGCTGGTGCGCCCAGAGCCCCGCGCATGCGCAGATGTGGCGGCGCGCGAGCGCCGAATGGCGGGACATGGGGGAGGTACTGCAGGCCGCCAGGCGGAAAATGCCGGAGAGACCGGTCGCGCGGCCCGCCGTGGCGCATGGCCGAAGAATGTTCATGGGCGCGGCGGCCACGGCAGCCGGCGTCGTCGCCATCGTGCGTCCGCCCATGGGCCTGTGGCCGTCCTGGTCCGAGCTGCAGGCGGATTACCGTACCGGTACCGGCGAACAGCTCAGTCTGGACCTGAACGCGCACGTCCGGCTGATGCTCAATACGCAGACCAGCCTCTCCGTCACGCAAGCCGATCCGTTGCGCATGGCGTTGATCGCGGGCGAGGCCGAGATCCGCAGCGACGGCGGCATGCCTCTGGAAATCGAGGCCGGAGGCGGGCGGCTGGAGATGCGTGCGGGTTGCTTGGAGATCCGCCACCTCGGCCAGGAGGCCACCCGGATATGGTGCAGCGAAGGCGAGGTGCGGCTGCATCATGCCGGTCAGGTGCAGATCGTCCGAGCCAACGAGACCGTCTCGTACGGGCCCGGCATGCAGGCCCCGGTACGTGGAAAAGAATCCGCTGCGCCCGGATGGCGGCAGGGATTCGTCGTCTTTCACGACACTCCGCTCAGCGATGCCGTTGCCGAGATCAACCGCTACCGCAGCGGCAGGGTCGTACTGATGAACGAGGCCCTGGCCAATCGGCGCATCAGCGGCCGCTTCACGATCAAGGATGTCGACCAGGTCCTGGCATTGATCCAGGAGCTCTACGACGCCCGCATTCGCCGTGTGGGCGACGTGGTGTTGTTGAGCTAGGGAGCGTCTTCGATTGAAGGGGTAGATGCACGCCTTGCTTTCCCGCCGACCGTGCCAACTCCGGCGGCTCCGAATGCGCCCCGAGCGGGGGCCGCCCCGCCACACCGACCAAGGACTACGGCGGTGATCAGCAACGATCGCTGGTCGGGATACGGCGAGGTGTTCGACGTAATTGCCGACACAACCTGGAGGAGGGGGCTGTCATGAAAAATTCATGTGGTTTTCTGTTCCACCTTTTTTCCGGGCTGCGTCTATACGGACATAGGGTGCGTTCACGCGCACCGAGCACATCCCTCTTTGCCCAGGATTCGACCCGACATGTCCGTGCCCGCCAAGACCCTCGTTTCGTCCCGCTTTCCCGTCCGGCGAGAAAAAAGCATTCCACAGGCCTCCGTCGTGACGGTTCCTTGCCGCACTCCCATGGCGGCCGCGATTACGGCGCTTGCCTTGAGCGGTGCGTTCGCTTCTCCCACCCATGCGCAGCATGCGTTCAGCCCGTCGTGGTTCGCGGCCAAGGGTGCGGCGCAAAGCACGGCGACGGCTACCGGCCGCTTGCCCAACGGCTTGCCGGCGTCGTCGCTGACGGCGCCCGAACAGCAATCGGCGGCGGCGCGGCAGAAGCTGCAGACCTCGATCAACAACCTGAACCTGGCGGCACAGGCGATCGCCGCGCAGCAGGCGGCACAGAAGGCGGCGCGGGAAGCGGCGCTGGCAGGGGGCTCCTCGGTGCCCGACGGGCTGGGCGAAGGCGGCCTGAAGGTGGACACCAACAGCCTGACGGCGGGCTGGCTTAACGCCAAGGACCCGGTGCAGACAGTGGCCGCAGGCAAGACCACGGTAACGATCGGGCAGACGGCCGACAAGGCGATCCTGAACTGGGAGACGTTCAACGTCGGCAAGAACACGACGGTGGCGTTCGACCAGCAGGCGAGCTGGTCGGTGCTGAACCGGGTGAACGATCCGCAGGCGCGTCCGAGCCAGATCCAGGGGCAGGTCCAGGCGCCGGGAACGGTGATGATCGTGAACCGCAACGGGATCGTGTTCAGCGGGTCGAGCCAGGTGAACGTGCGCAACCTGGCGGCGGCCGCGGTGGGAATGACCGACAGCCAGTTCAAGAAGGGGCTGTACAGCGAGGCGCAGGGCAGCGGCCATGTGCCGACCTTCGCCAATGACCTGCAGACCACGGCCAGCAGTAACAGCCATGGCGCGGCGACGGGGCAGGTGGTGGTGGAGCGGGGGGCGCGGCTCGCCACGCACGTTCCGCAGACGGTGACCGAGGGCGGCGGCTATGTGATGCTGCTGGGCGGCGAGGTGCACAATGCCGGCGAGATCGCGACCGCGAGCGGCCAGACGGTGATGGCGGCGGGCGATGTCTTCGTGATCAGGAAGGGGCAGGGGACCGACGAAAACCAGAACTCGTCCACGCGCGGCAGCGTGGTCGCGACGCGGCGGCTGGACGGCAGCGCCAGCGGCCTGGCGAGCAACACCGGCCTGATCCACGCGTCCACCGGCGACATCACGCTGGCGGGCCACGACGTGCGCCAGGGCGGCGCCGCCGTGGCGACGACCTCGGTGCACACGCGCGGGACCATCCACTTGCAGGCCGACGCGGCGGATGCAAAGAGCCTGGTGACGTTGGGCGAGGAGAGCGTGACTGCGATCATGCTGGACGAAAGCGCCAGCACGGCGCTGGATGTCCAGCGCGAGACGTTGATCAAGGATTCGGACAAGGCTGGCGACGGTATCCAGCATCGGCGCGACCAATCGCTGGTACAGATCGGCAGCGGCGGAGACGTGACCTTCGAAGGCGATAGCTTGACGCTCGCGACGGGCGGGCAGGTGTTCGTGCATGCAACGGGCACTAGCGAGTTGCGCGAGGGAGCCCGGATCGACGTGTCCGGGGCGGTGGGTGTGCGTGTGGCTATGGAGGCCAACAACGTCCAGATCAACGTGCAGGGCAACGAGCAGCGCGACGCCTCGGTCAACCGCGACGGCGACAATCTTCGCAACAGCGATATCTGGGTGGACCGGCGCGAGCTGATCCTGGTGCCGGCGGGCACGAACGGCTACGAGACCGACCGCTGGTACACGGCTGGCGGACTATTGGAAGTGGGCGGCTACCTGGGTACGCAAGGCCACGGGATCGGCGAATGGTCGGCCCAGGGCGGAACGGTGCAATTCGCCGGCGGCGGGGTGGTGACCCATCGCAGTTCGTCCATCAACTTGTCGGGCGGTACGCTGGACGTCCAAACCGGCTACGTGTACCAGACTTTCCTGAAAGGCGCGGACGGCGGCTTGTACGAGGCGTCGCGAGCACCCGGGGATCTGCTGTACAGCGGCTTGTACCGAGGCTTCGAGACGGACCACGTGCGCTGGGGCGATACGGCTGAAGAGGCATTCTACAACCCCGTCATCGCGCCCCGGCAGCGGCTGGAGAACGGCTACACCGTCGGCCGCGACGCCGGCCGCATGGTGGTGGCGACCCAGTCTGCCGTGCTCGAGGGCGATGTCGAGAGCGACGTTTACCAGGGACCCCGGCAGACCCGCGCCCGCGACGCGAGCCTGGACGGGTACCAGCAGGCACAGACGGCGGCGGCGCGGCACGCGGAGTTGGTGATCGGGACGTGGATGGCGGTGTACGACAAGGAGTCGCAGATCCTGAAATACAGTCCCGGCGCGGTGGTGGAGCAAGTGGTAATCGGGGCGAAGGAGGAGATGCCTTCGGTCGATCCCGCTGTGCCGGCGGAAAGCGCAGCAGCGTCGTCGCGGATCGTGCTGGATGCGGCCTGGCTGAACGGCCTGGAGCTGGGAGCGCTGCGGGCGTACGCGAGGGGCAGCGTGGCGGTGAACGACGCCCTGGTGCTGGCGACGGGCGGGGAGATCGCGTTGCATGCCACGCAGGTGGACGTCAACGCCGACCTCACGGCGCGGGGAGGGGCCATCCGGCTGGGCAACATCGTCGAAAGGTACGTAAGCAACACGACGGGTTGGCTGGACGGCACGATCGTTGGCACGGCGCCTGAGGGCTACGAGGCACGGACGACGATAAGCGAGGGTGTGACGCTGGATGCGCGGGGCCAGTGGAGCAATCTGCGCCTGGATCCGAACGGCATCGGAGGCCTGCCGTATGTAGACGGCGGTGATGTTGCAGTGCGCAGTAGTGGCGACGTGGTCGTGGGAGCGGGCGCACTCATCGACACGTCGTCAGGCGCAGCGTTGATGGCCGACGACAGCGTCAAGGGAGGAAAGGGGGGAGACATCGCCCTGGTGGCTGATGGAATCCTCGGCAGCGGCGGTGGCAACGGGAGTCTGTTGCTGCAAGGGGAGTTGCGCGGGCATGGCGTAAAGGGTGGCGGCACGCTGCGCTTGCAGACCGGCGATGCGGTGGTGATCGGCGGGCAGACCGGCGGTAGCGACGGTTTCCTGCACGAGGGCGAGACCTCGCTGGTAGACCTGGTCACCGTAGAGGAATTCTCCGTCTCCGAAGGGGCGATCCTGCCGGTGGACTATCAGTTCACGAGGACGCATGCCGCCGCCGGAGAAGTGCTGGGAGGGCTGCCGAACATCATTCTCGACCAACCCGGGACCCACATCACGCTTGCGGCGCCCTGGGTTCCGCCGAAGTCGTCCAACTCCAGTGGCAGCTACGGGTTGATGCTCTCGGATGGACGAAGAATCACCGTCTACAGCTGGTCATCGCCGGCGGAACTGCCGGCGGGAACCGTCATTACAAGCATCACGTCGCCGCAGAACTTTCCCGCGGGTTTCGTCGTGCCTGCTCAAGTCTTTCCCAATGGCATCGCCATTCAGCCTTCCCCGGGTATCTTGAAGGCGGGCAACCCGGCTCCCGCCGGCGCGACCTACGCCGCGGGCACGCGAATAACGGCCGGAACGCGCCTGCCGCAGACGGTGGAGGTCGAAGCGCTCTTCCATGTGGATGCCGGAACCTTCCAGCAGGGCTTCTCGGACTACGAGATCGTGGGTAACGGGGTGGCGGTCGCCGAGGGGGCCATCGTCGATGTCGGAATGCCCGTCTTGCGCGTGGACCCCAGGAGTGCGCACGGCGTGGCGACCGGCGACGATCCCCAGGCCGCGATGGAAAAGTGGCTGCCTCCGGTATTCATCGAAGATCCGGCGAAGGGCCGGATGTCGCAGCGCGCAGGGGCCGATGTGCTGCTGCAATCGGGGTCGATCGGGGAGGTGGCCGCCGGGACGGTCTCGGTGGGCAGCGGCGCCCGGGTCGCGGTCGATCCCGGCCGCCACATTATCTTGGCGGGCAACGGCCAGATCACCGTCGAGGGCGAGCTTCACGCTCCAGGCGGCCATATCGACCTGTCCGCCCTCGGCTATGGTGCTTCCGGGGAAGTCAGGAACGCGCAGGGCCACGACGGCTCGATCTGGATCGGCGAGCGGGCGGTACTGGACGTGGCTGGCCTTGCGCATACGGCCCTGGGCCCGAAGGGCCAGCGCTACGGCCGGGTGCTGGATGGTGGCCGCATCCAGATTGGCGGCACGCATGAGGTCGATGCCACGGTCGTTGGCGCGATCGACAATTTCATCGTCGTCCGTCCGGGAGCCCTGCTGGACGCTTCCGGTGGATCGGCCGCGATCGACCTCCCGGGACTCGGCCGCACGGAGGTCGCTTCCGATGGCGGTCTCATCCATCTCAGCAGCCTCAATGGTCTCTATATCGACGGAACCTTGCGTGCGGCAGCGGGCGGCGCCGGAGCCGCTGGCGGTACTTTGTCGCTGGCGCTGGAAACCCCGAATTACGCGAATAGCTCCAATCCGGGGCCGCGTGTGCTGGTGCATCGCGAGTTGAAACTGGTCGAGGTACAGGCGCCGGGGGCATTGGCCGAGAACTTGAAGCCAGGGCAGGCCGATCCGGCGCTGGCGTATGGCCACGCATGGCTGGGAGTGGATCGGATCAAGTCGGGTGGGTTCGATAACCTCGGCTTGCTGGTCAACGGTGTGCTGAGTATCGAGGGCGGCGTCGACCTGGCGCTGGGCCAGAGCTTGCGGCTCACGGTCGGCAGCATCTCCTTGCCTGAGGGGACGGGCGAAAACGCTGGCGTGCGCTTGGCCGCGCCTTATGTGCGTCTTGCCAACGCCACGCGCGTCGAGCGCGACCACCACATCATGCCGCGGCCGAAACCCGCGACTGGCAATCTGGCCGCACTGCCGAGCATGCCCGCCGGTTCGCACCTGCTGGTCGAGACCTCCTGGCTCGACGTGGTTGAACATGTGGGATTCGGCACCTATGGCTACGTGCAGCAGGCCGCGGGCTCGCCGTTGATCGAGCGGCCGGCCTTCGATCTTGTGGAACTGCGCAGCCAGGGCGATATGCGCTTCCTGCAAGCGTCCGGGGGCGAGAATGCCATCACGGGGCTGACCAGTAACGGAGATCTCGTCCTGGCGGCCAACCAGATATATCCGGCGACGAGCGCGAAGGTCGAGATCATTGCTGGACGGAGGGGCTACACCACCGAATGGGGGACTTTCGGGGTCGATTTCGATCCGTCGCGCAGCCTGCGGATCGAGCAGACCGGGGAAGCCGTACCGCGGGTGCCCTTCTCGGTCTTCGGTTCGATCAGCCTGGCATCGGCAAATGTCGATCAAGGGGGGATCGTGCGGGCGCCCCTGGGCCGGGTCACGGTCGGGTCGACAGGCAGCGAAACGGTGTCCACCAACGTGCTCCTGCGGCCGGGCAGTATTACCTCGGTCAGCGCGGCGGGATTGGCCATGCCGTATGGCGGCACGGTGGACGGCCTGACCTACGTTTATGCCGGCCGAGACGCACGTTACTACGGCCTCGGCAGCGGCCTCGGCAACGTGATGCTGCAGGGCGATGCCATCGAAGCGCAGGAAGGCGCGGTCGTGGATGTGTCCGGCGGCGGTGAGCTGACTGGCGCGGGATTCTTGAGTGGCCGCGGCGGCTCTACCGATGCCCGGTTGCATCCGCTGGTGCAGGTGGACGCCGGCGGCAAAGGCTTCGTGTTGCCGGAACTGGCCACCAATCCGGTCTATGCCATCGTGCCCGGCGTGCAGCCGGGAGCGGCGCCGAGCGGGGCCGATAAGGGCGCAGGAGATCCCTTGGTCGGCAGACAGATCTCAATCGGCAATGGCGTGCCCGGCCTGGCTGCCGGAATCTATACGCTATTGCCGTCGACCTATGCGCTGTTGCCGGGTGCCTTCCGGGTAGAGCTAAACGGCCTGTCGGGCAGCCTGGCCGCCTTCGGCAGCACCACGGCCATGCGCAACGGTTCCTACAGCACAGCCGCGCAGCTTGGCGTCGCCAATACCGAGATCATCGATGCGCAGACTACGCAGGCGATTCTGACGCCGGCGGACATCTTGCGCCGCTACTCGCAGTACAACGAAACCAGCTATGCGCAGTTCGGCCTGAATTGGGCGGAGCGCGACAGCGTCCCGAGGCCCCAGCTGGAGCGCGATGCCCGAGTGCTTTTCCTGGCGCCCCAGAAAACCCTGGACTTGGCCGAAGGTGTGGTGAAATTCTCTGCCGCCGAAGGCGGCCGCGGCGGCACAGTAGTGCTGCAGGGCGAGAAGATTGAGATACTGGCCGACGGTGCCACGCCCACGGAAGGCTTCGACGGCATAGCCGTGCGGGCTGGCATCCTCAACAGTATCGGGGCAGCCACCATCAGCATCGGTGCCGAGCCTACGTCCGTCTTCACAGGCAGCCAAGGTTACGGCTCGACCAGAGATGCCTGGCAGATCTCTTTCGGCAACGTCTACAACAGTTCGAGGGAAATCGTCCTGCGCGAAGGCGCGGTGCTGTCGGCCCCCCAGGTATTCCTGACCACGGGCCGCAGCCAGACGGGCGGGATTACGGTCGAGCAGGGTGCGAGCATCGATACGCTGGGGCGCGGCGCGGCACCGTGGAGTTCCAGCGACGGCTACGTACTGGCATCGGGCCAGTTCGGCGTGCTGGCCGTCACCAATGGCTGGCTCGACGTGCTGCCGTCCACCAGCAACCCGAACAGCGACACCGGTGCCGGCTACATCCACATCGGCGTGTGTGCCGACGGCGCATCCTGCGGCGGCGAGACCCGGCTCTATTCGGAAGGCACCATCACGGCGGCGACCGACAGGTCCTTCCTGCTTGACGACTCGATACGCTATGGCGCACGCAACCTGGTACTGGCGGTCGGGGGCATCAACGTCGGTAGCGAGGATGCCATCGCGCGGGCGGCGGCGGAGGGCGTCCTGCCTCCAGGCCTGACCCTGAGTCAGCAACTGCTCGACCGGCTGCTGCGGGGCGACACTTCGACCGGCGCGCCGGCGCTGGAGAATCTGGTACTCAACGTCGCCGATTCGATCAACTTCTACGGTTCGGTCAAGCTGACGACGATCGACCCGAAAACCGGCGAATCGGCGCTGGAGCGGCTGGTGCTGGGCGCGCCGGGCATCTATGGCTATGGCGAAGCCGGCGACGTGGCGCGGATCGAGACCGATGTCCTGGTATGGAACGGCGGACTGACGCCCGCCGGCGCGGTCATCGCGGGCGGCGCCGGCACTGGCGATGGCCGGTTGGTCATCGACGCCCGCACGATCGAGTTCGGCTATGGCCCGGATGGCCAGCCGGACAACGTGAACACGCACAACCGCCTGACGCTGGGTTTTGCCGCGGTAAACCTCAATGCCAGCGAGCGAATCACCGCGAACCACAAGGGTTCGCTATCGGTGTACAAGTCGCAGGGCGAGCAAGACGCGGCGACTGGCGCCTGGGCCTTCGTCGGCGGCGATCTGAACATCAATACGCCCTTGCTGACAGGGCGGGCGGGATCGGTGAACGAGATCAAGGCGGGCGGCAACATCACGGCGGCGGCGCCGGAAGGCTCGACGTCACCGTTGCCGGATAGCGCGACGCTGGCCGATGCGCTGGGCGCGGAAGTGTCGCTGGATGCCGGCCAGAGCCTGACGTTGGACACGGCGGTACTGCTGCCCAGCGGCAAGCTGACGCTGTCCGCGGAAGACGACCTGAAGCTGGATAAGGGCGCGCAGCTGGACCTGGCGGGCCGGAGGATCGATTTCTTCGATGTCAGCAAATACAGCTGGGGCGGCGAGGTGGTCCTGGACAGCCACGGCGGAAGCGTGATCCAGCATGGGGCCTCGACCATCGACGTGTCGGCCGAGTACAACCGCGGCGGCCGGCTTACGGCGATTGCGATGGCGGGCACGGTAGACTTTGCCGGCGGAATCGCCGGCGGCAGCAGCGGACACTATGACGCCGGCGGCACGCAGGTGCCGTATGCCTCGGGTCATGTGGACATCCGCGGCCGCAGCATTGCCGATTTTGCCGGCCTGAATGCACGCTTGAGCGAAGGAGCGGTATTCGGCGGGCGCAGTTTCCAGATCAAAGAAGGCGATCTCGTCATCGGTAGCGAACTGAAGGCGCGCGAAATCAATGTTTCGGTGGACAACGGCAAACTGACGGTGACCGGCACCATCGACGCGAGCGGTGAACAAGCCGGCAGCATTCGCCTGGCGGCCAATGGCGGCGTGACCTTGGAAAGCACGGCATTGTTGGACGCCAGCGCCAGCGTGTTGCGCAAGGACAGCTACGGCCAAGTGATCGACGCACCTAACCGCGCAGCGATCGAGCTCGATTCCGGAGATGGACGGCTGGTGCTGGCAAGTGGCGCGCGGATGGATCTGAGCGTCGAAGGCGCAGGGGAACACTACGGCACGGTGGCTTTGAACGCGCCTCGGCTTGGCGGTGCAAGGGGCCGCGACGTCGATATCGACGCGGGCGGCGCGGTGGAGATCGTCGGCGCGAAGTCGATATCGGTCAACGCCTTCCATCGCTACGACGATGCCCAGGCGGGTACCGAAACGACGGTGGACGGCCGCACCTATCAGGTGATCAACCAGGACTACCTTGACCGCAAGCATGCCGACAGCGTTGCCTTCATCGGCAATGCGCTGGCCAATGGCACCCTGATGAACGGCAAGCTCGGCGGGCTGCGTCGGTACGGCGATGAGTTCCACCTGCGTCCGGGCGTGGAGATCGTCAGCAACAAGGCAGTCAATCCGGATGGCGATCTGCATGTGGACGGGGATCTCGACCTGTCGAGCCATCGCTACGCCAGTGTCAACCCGCATACGCAGAAAACCGGCGTGTATGGCTCGGGCGAAGCGGGAGGACTGGTGCTGCGCGCCGAGGGAGACCTGGTCATCTTCGGCAGCATCACGGATGGTTTCGATACCTCACTGCTGGGCAAGACGGCCGACGATAACGGTTGGGTGCTGCCGGCCGGCCGCATGCCGTTCGGCGGCGACCTCGTCATCCCGCACGGTGGTGTGGCGACGCTGGCTGCCGGGACGGTGTTCAAGGCGGGAAGAACCTTGAACTACGACCTTCCCGTGGCTGGACTGACGCTGCCTGCCGGCACGGTACTGCCGGCGGCGATGCCGCTCGGGCAGGAGATGATTCTTGCGCCGGGCACCGTGCTCGCCGCCGACGTGCGAGATAGCGCGGGCAAGCTCCTGTATGCCGCCGGCACCTTGTTGCGGGAAGCCGTGGTGCTGGAACCCGGCGTGCGGTTGGGCGCCGGTTTCCGGCTGGCGCAGCAGATACAACTGTCCACGGCGGTCTGGCCCAAGGGTACGGCACTGCCGGTCGATCTGACCCTGGCGCAGCCTTTGACGCTGGCCAAGGGCGCGATCGTTCCCTCGGAGACCGATGTCCTGTTGCCGGGGGAAGCACTCATGACGGACCTGCGTCCTGAGACTCCGGACGGCTCTCAGGGCCGCACCCTGGCACTGGCGCCGATGCTGGCTCCGGGTTCGCGGTCTGCCGACATCCGCCTGGTGGGCGGTGCTGAACTGGCCGCCGCCGACTCGCGCATCACCAACGTCCACGGAACGGGCGCGCTGCGGTTGGCCGACACACACTTCGGCCTGGGTTATGAGGAAACGCTGGTGCCCGGCTCGGGGTACATAGGCTGGAATCAGGACATCGGCCTCGGCGCGGTGGGCGATCCGGTGCCGCCCGGCTATGAATACATGTGCGATTACGGCTATTGCCAGACGTTCGGCAATCCGATCTATGAGTACATGGCGAAACCCGCGCGCCAGCAGCTGTATAGCGTCGTGCGCACGGGAACCGGCGATCTCGACCTGGTGGCGGGCGGGGATTTCGAGATGACCTCGCCTTTCGGCGTCTACACGGCCGGTACGGCCTCGCCTTCGCTGGGGAGCCGATTCAATCTGCCGCGCGGTCGCTTGGCCGACGGCACGGTGCTCCATGAGCTGGAAGGCGCGCAATACGAGGCATTGGTCGACGGCGGAGCGGACAGCCTGTATGCGGCCTGGTATCCAGAGCATGGCGGCAACGTGCTGTTGCGCGCCGGCGGGAATCTGGTCGGGGACCTGATCGGCAACAACAATGATGTAGTGGAGACGGGGTACATGTTCGGCGATACCCGCGCGCATTTCGCGACCGCGGCGGTCAATACCTGGCTGTGGCGCCAGGGCACGGGCAGCGTGGCGACCGGCGAAGAGGCCGTGCCCACTGCCTGGTGGGTGAACTTCGGCACTTATGTGGCGGGCCCGGTCAGCGGCGACCGCGACGACTATGGCACGTGGCTGTTTGCCAACGATCCGTTTCTGGTCGGATTCACCGGCATCGGTACCCTCGGCGGCGGCAACCTCAGCGTCCAGGCGGGCGGCGACGCTGGAATGATCGATATCCGGGGCAGCGCGAAGCTGAACGGGCAGGGGCAACAGGACGTCGGGGGGCATGCCCCGCGCAGCCAGGGCCTGCACCTGGCCATCGGCAGCACCGGCCGCATCGCGGCCGACGGCACCCTGGTGCAGACCGGCGGCGGCGACCTGGACCTGCGCCTTGGCGGCGAACTCAATCCGAATGCGCAACTGCGCCGCTACGAACACGACCTCAACAGTACTTTCGTCAATTTGCGCGGCGCGGCCCGGATCGAAGCCGGCGCCATCGGCGGCGTGCAGGTGCGTTACGGCCAGCTCGACCCCTTGGACACGCGCACCGGAAACCCCTACGCGGCAGGCAGAGCCTATGCGGGCGGCGGTCCGGTGCTGGTATTGGGAGACGCGACGGCGCGCGTCGATACCCGCGGCGACCTGGTGCTGGGAGGAGCAGGCGACGCCGGGCGCATGCCGCTCCTTAACAGCAGCGCATTTTCCTATCAGGGAACGGACCTCGATGGCGGAGGATGGAGCTGGTTCTCGCTATGGACGCCGGCCACCGCGATCGACCTTTTCAGCGCCGGCGGTCATCTGACGCCGACCACAGCCTGGGCCGACGGCACTTCGCAGGAAGATACCCGATCGCAGTTCGACGATCGCAACCAGTCTTCGTCCGCCGATGGCTATTTCTATCCCTCGATCCTGCGCGCGGTGGCCGCCAGCGGCAGTCTTTATTACGGCGTCGGAACCACCGCCCTGAGGAACAATTACGGCCTGACGCCCTTGCGGGCCACGCATGGCGTGACGCTGGCGCCTTCGCCGCTGGGCGAGCAGTTCGTGAACGTCACCGGACGTGGCGAACTGCAAATGTTGGCAGGCCAGTCGATCTACGGCAGCGGCCTGACATTCAGTGCCTCCACGGGTGATCCGTTGGCCATTGCCAGTCCGTTCCGGCCAGGTTTCGTCGGGCTCATTGCCGAAACCGGCGGCGGGCCATACGGATGGGACCCGCTGATCGTGAGCAATGCGACCGGCGAGATGGCCAATCGCAATGCCTGGTCCCTGGGCTCGGGCCGGAACAGTGTCGCCAACCTATTCAGCTTCGGCACCACGGCTACCTCGGCGCATGCCCAGCCAGGACGTGAGCCATCGCGCTACTACGCCGTTGAAGGCGACATCGTCGGCCTGCGTGTGGGCAACGAGGTCCTGCTGGGATTTCCGGCTGGCGCGCAGGGTTCGCGCTACGAGGCCTCGGTCCCGGTCGCGATCCGGGCCGGCCGCGACATCACCGATTCCGGTACCCAGCTCGGACGCAAGGACACGGTCACCGGGGGCGGAAGCAGCACGGGCGACGCACGCGGCAACCTGATCGCGCATGCTTTCGAAGACGACGTGTCGGTGGTGGAAGCGGGGCGCGACATCCGCCACAGCAGCTTTTATATCCTCGGCCCGGGCTTGCTGGACGTGAGCGCCGGCCGCGATTTGTATTTCGCGAACAAGGGCGAGCTCAAGAGCCTGGGCCCCGTGGTCAACGTCACGCCGGGCAACCGCAGCGGCGGTGCAAGCATCGTGGCGTCGGCAGGCATGGCCGAGGGGGCGCATTGGGATGCGTTCGCCGCGCGCTACCTCGATCCCGGCAACCAGGCGGACCTGTCACTGCCGTTCGCCGACCAGCCGGGCAAGGTGCTCTATGTCTATAGCGGCGAATTGACGCTGGCCCAATGGCTGGCCCGGGAGTTCGGCTATGGGGGCGACGATGCCGGCGCCGAGTCGTTCATGGCACAGAAGCAGGCGGAACTGGACGCGATTCGACAGGCTGCGCCGGGCGAAGGCCGTTCCGCGGAAAACCGGTCGCTGGCGAGGGAGTACAAAGTCGAGAACCAACTGCACTTGGTGAACTGGCTGACTCTGCGCTTCGGCGGACGCAACGGATTGAATCGTCATTTCGATGCGGCAACCATGGACGCGCGCGAGTTCTTCGCGGCCTTGCCACCTGAGCAGCAGCGCGTGTACCTGCGCAACGTGTACTACGCCGAGCTCAAGGCCGCGGGCCGCGAATACAACGACGTCGGCGGTAAGCGCTACGGCAGCTATTTGCGGGGGCGCGAGGCCATCGCCACGCTCTTCCCCGAGCGGGATGCCGGCGGCAATGCGCTGACCTACGATGGCGACTTGACCCTGTTCAGCAGCGCGCTCTACTTCAACGCCGACTACGTCAACAACACCACCGGCCAGGAGCGCCCGACGCCCGGCGTGGAGTACATCACCGAGGAAGAGTGGATCGCGCTGGGCAGCCCGGGCTACTACGTGTCGTTCTACAGGGTGCTGGACGCCGGCATTCACACTAACTTCGGCGGCGACATCAGCATCATGACACCGGGTGGCCGCACGCTGGTGGGCGTGGATGGCGGTTTCGTTCCTGGGCCTGGTTCGGGCGTGATGACCCAGGGCGAAGGCGACATCAACATCTATGCGGCCGACGATATCCTCATGGGCCAGAGCCGGATATTCACCACCTTCGGCGGCAACATCCTTGCCTGGTCGGCGGAAGGCGACATCAACGCCGGCCGCGGCGCCAAGACCACCGTGGTCTATACGCCCCAGCGGCGTGTGTACGACAACGTCGGTAACGTCGCCTTGTCGCCGAATACACCCAATACCGGCGCAGGCATTGCCACGCTGAACCCGATTTCCGAGATTCCTCCCGGCGACATCGACCTGATCGCGCCCTTGGGCACGATCGACGCGGGCGAGGCCGGAATCCGCGTATCGGGCAACGTGAACCTGGCGGCGCTGCGCGTGGTGAACGCGGAGAACATCCAGGTGCAGGGCAAGGCGGCGGGGATTCCGGTCGTGGCGGCGGTGAACGTGGCGGCGTTGACCAATGCCAGCGCGGCGGCTTCGCAAGCCGCGACGGCGGCGCAGGAGGTACTGCAGCGCGAACGGGCGGCCTCGCGCCAGGCCCTGCCGTCGGTCTTTACCGTGCGCGTGCTGGGGTTCGGCAACGAGACCGCGCCCGCGTCGCAGGAACCGGCCGCACCGCGTGCACCGGAACCTTCGGCTTATCGGCCCGAGGGGCTGGTGAAGGTGGTGGACGCGTCGGCGCTGACGGCGCAGGAGCGGGCGCGGCTGGGCCTGTAGCGGCGATGGCGTAGTCGGAGCGGTGCGCGGTCGGGATCTCCGGACCGCGCACCGTTCTTTTATCAGCGCGGCCCGAACACCGGGCTGCCGTACTGCGGCGCGGGCGGCCGCTGCGGATACACCGACGTGCCGAAGGTGTTGCCCATGCGGTTCGCCGTGGCCGCCCGGTTGAACAGACCCAACTGGTTCGAGGAGCGCTGGACGATGGCTTCGGAGGCCAGTTCCGGCGTGCCTTCCAGGTTCCTGGGCGCGGGAGTGGGCTGCAGTTTCTGGGTCAGGCACCCGTAGGAGGGCGAGCGCTGGCCGTTTACCTCGACTTCGATGCAGGAGGACGCCGGCGCGGCATCGGCCGCCGACGCCGCGCCGGCAAACAGGTGGGCGGCCAGCAGTGCGGCCAGGGAAACGAACGATTTGCGGTTCATCGGGGGATCTCCTGCGTCCCGACCCTGCAAAAGGCGGCGGGAATCGATGCCGGGCAAGGCAAGCGCGCTCGACAGCGCCTTGATTCCATCCTAGCACCGGAGCAGGAATCGGACCACCTCGCGCGCGTGTCTCGGGACGCTCCGCTCGGCGGCCGGATTTCTTTCATGAACTTTTCGTGACAAACGGCAGTCCGGCGCTTCCTCATCCGTCTATGCAAACGTACGCAACGCCGACATGCGCACGCTCCGACATGTCGAGCGGCGCTGTCCGGACCCTGTGTCCGTCCAGCCGTGGGGGCGAGGACGGCATGCCGCGAAGGCTACTACTTGAGAAACGATTTCGACACATGCATGAGCTGAAAAAGAACGGGCCGTCGGCGGCATGGCGAGCCCTCTGCCTGGCGGCGATGTCGCTGGGCCTTCCCGGCGTTGCGCCGGCCCAGGCACCGGGCGCCGGAGCGGCGCCTGCCGCCGACGTTTCGACCGGCGCGGAACGCCGGGTCGACATCAACGAATACATCGTACGGGGCAACACGGTGCTGGACGCCAGGTCGATCGAGAAGGCGGTGACGCCGTTCCTCGGACCGGGCCGTACCCTCAAGGACATGGAGGCCGCGCGCGACGCATTGCTCGCGGTCTACCAGGCCAAGGGCTACCAGTCCGTGTACGTCGACCTGCCCGAACAGCAGGTCGTCGGCGGCATCGTGTTCCTCCAGGTATCGGAGACCAAGGTAGGCCGGGTGCGTGTGGTTGGCGCGGAATACTCGTCGCCGCTGGCGGTGCGCGACCAGGTGCCGGCCCTGAAAGAGGGCGAGGTGCCCGACTTCAACCAGGCGCAGTCCGAGTTGACCGCCTTGAACCGCACCGGCCGCCGGCAGGTCATGCCGCTCGTCAGGCAGGGCAGCCTGCCCGGCACCATGGACGTCGACCTGAAAGTGGAAGACAGCAGTCCGTGGCGCGCCAGCGTGGGCCTGAACAACGATCGCAGCCCCGACACCAAGCCGCTGCGGGCCACGGCCTCTATCGGCCACGACAACCTGTGGCAGCTTGGGCACAGCGCGTCGCTCAGCTTCTTCGGCACGCCCCAGGACCTGAACCAGACCAAGGTTTGGTCGGGATCCTACATCGCTCCGTTGAAAGATTCGAACTGGAGCCTCGAGATGTCGGGCTACGTTTCCGACAGCAACGTCTCGACGGTGGGCGGCACGACGGTGCTCGGCAAGGGGCACTCCATCGGCCTGAAGGCCACCTACACGGTACCCAACGCAGGCGACTGGTGGCACGCGTTCAGCGCGGGCGTCGATTTCAAGCGCAACAAGGAACAGCTGCGGCTGGGCACCACGGGCGACGACGTCCCGCTCAGGTACGCGCCGATCACCTTGTCCTATTCCGGATTCCGCCAGACCGAGCGCGGCCAGTATGCGCTCGGCATGTCGTTCCTGACCGGTACGCGCAGCCTGTTCGGCTACGGCAGCAATTGGCGCGAGTTCGACTACAAGCGCTATAAGGCGTCGCCCAGCTTCATGGTGCTGAAGGCCGATGTGAACGCCACCTACAACTTCGCCAACGATTCGCAGCTGGGGTTCAGGCTGGCCGGCCAGATGACCGATTCGCCGCTGGTCTCCGGAGAGCAGATTGCCGCCGGCGGCATGAATTCGGTGCGCGGCTACATGTCGGCCGAATCCACCGGCGACTACGGCCTGGTCGGCTCGGCCGAATGGCGCAGCAAGCCCCTGGCCTGGGGCGGTACGTGGGTAGAGAACTGGCGCACCTATGTGTTCGTGGACGCCGCGCAATTGCGGCTGCGCGACCCGCTGCCCGAACAGGACGCCCGGTTCACGCTGGCCTCGATAGGCATGGGGACGAGTTTCCGCATCGGCCAGCGCGTCACCGGCCGGCTCGACTTCGGCTACCCGCTCAAGGATGGCCCTCGTACCGAGCGGCACGACCCGCGCCTGACCTTCAGCATCAACGCCAGCTATTGATCATCGCCACTAGCTTCTATTCATGTCTTCCAGACGAGTTTTCGGAGAGTCTTCCATGCGACGCATTCTGCTTTTCGCGCTCACCCTGTTGAGCGCGGTCCTGCCCGGCCTGGCGCAGGCCTGGTGGCAACCCGACTGGGCCTACCGCAAACCCATCACCATCGATGCCACGCAGCAGGGCGCCGCGCTGGGCGGCGAGGCGGGGCGTACGCCGGTGCTGATCCGCCTGCACACCGGCAACTTCAGCTTCGAGGGCGTGAGCGAGAACGGTTCGGACCTGCGCTTCGTGGCGGGCGACGACAAGACCGTGCTCAATCACCAGATCGAGCAGTTCGATCCCTTGCTGGGCATCGCGCTGGTATGGGTCGACGTGCCCAATGTGTCGGCCAATGGCGCCCAGCAACTGTGGATGTACTACGGCAACCCCAAGGCTCCGGCTTCGGCCAATGGCCAGTTGACGTTCGATCCGGACTACACGCTGGTCTATCACTTCTCCGAAGCCAACGTGCCGCCGCGCGACACCACCGCCTATGGCAACCATGGGCAGACCGCCGTCGTGAGCGTGGACGGCACAGTCATCGGCAAGGGCGCCCAGCTCGGCGTCTCGCCCCTGATGCTGCCCGCCTCGCCGTCGCTGGCGCTGCAGGCCGGCGCGCCGTTCACGTTCTCCGCCTGGGTGCGGCCCGATCAGCTGGGTGCCGAGCAGGCCATCTATGTGCGCCGCGACGGCGCCAACGAGTTCGTCGTGGGGGTGAACCAGGGCGTGCCGTTCGTTCAGGTCAACGGGCAGCGCAGCGCGCCCGGCCAGCCCATCCAGGCGGGCCAGTGGTCGCACATCGCGGTCAAGTCCGAGGGCGGCAATGTCGCCCTGTACGTGAGCGGCCGCCAGGCCGCCGCCGTGGCGGCCAGCGTTCCCGCTTTCAACACTGCCGCGGCGATCGGTGGCGACGTGGCGCGCAACGGCGCCGCCGCGCCCGCCGCGCCGGCGCTTGGCGCCTTCACCGGGGCCATCGACGAACTGCGTCTTTCCAAGACCGCCCGTCCCGACGCGCTGATCCTGGCCGATGCCATTTCGCAAGGCGCCGATTCGCGCCTGACCGCCTTCGGCGCCGACGAGCAGCAGGCCGGCAAGAGCCACTTCGGCTTCATCCTCGCGGCAATGCCGCTGGACGCCTGGGTCGTGGTGGCCATCCTGGCCCTGATGATGCTGGTTTCCTGGGCCATCATGATCGGCAAGGGCCGCAGCTACGGCGCGATGGCGCGCGCCAACGACGCGTTCATGGCCTTCTTTCGCGAATCGGCCGGCGCGCCGCTCGACCACCTCGCCAAGAGCAACCGCGTTCCGGAGGACGTCAAGCAGGATTCGCCGCTCTACCGCCTCTATGAAGTGGCGATCGATGAAATGCGCCGCCGCCAGGAGCGCGGGTATGACATCAACGCGGTATCGGATGCCACCATCGGGGCCATCCGCGCGGCGATGGACGGTGTGATGGTGCGCGAGAACGAGCGCATGTCCAAGCGCATGAACTGGCTGTCGACCACCATCGAAGGGGCCCCGTACGTGGGCCTGTTCGGCACGGTGATCGGGATCATGCTGGTGTTCGTGGTGGCGGCCATGGCCGGCGCGGTGGACATCAACTCCGTCGCGCCCGGCATGGCGGCCGCGCTGCTGTGTACCGCGGCCGGCCTGGGCGTCGCGATTCCCGCGCTGTTCGGCTACAACTGGCTCGCCTCGCGTTCGGAAGCCATCGGCGCCGACATGGCCGTGTTCGTGGACGAGTTCTCCACGCGCCTGGCCGAAGAGCAGGGCGAGGGCCGTCAGGCCCGCCCGGCCCTGCAGCGCGCTTGACGGAGCGGGCGACCATGGCAACCGCTGTCAAGTTCGGCACCAAGAAGCGCGCCAACGGCATCAACATCACGCCTTTCGTCGACGTGCTGCTGGTGGTGCTTGTCATTTTCATCCTGACCAGCAACGCCAGCATTCCCGGCATCCGCGTGGACCTGCCCAAGGCCAGCGCCTCGGTCCCGCTGGAAAAACCCAAGACCAAGGCCATCACCATCGACAACGCCGGCCAGGTATTCCTCGATGCCTATCCGGTCACCCTGCCTGAACTGGAAGAGCGGCTGCGCACCGAAAAGGCGTTGTCGCCCGATTTCCCGGTCATCGTCCGCGGCGACGCGTCGGTCCAGTACGCGAAGGTGGTCGAAGTGCTGGACCTGCTCCGCCGGATCGAGCTCAACCAGGTCGGCCTGGTGACGGGCAAGCCGGCGTGAGGAGAGCAATGTGATCAGTCGCGATCCCATCCCTCGCGAGACGTCGGCCGGCAGCCGCCTGTGGCGGCGCTGGGGGGGACTTGTCATCGGGTTGGGCGTCCTGGCCATTCTTGCCGGGCTGCTGTGGTATCTGCTTGCCGATACCGCCAGTACCAAGCGTGAAGTAGCGGCCCCCCCCATGCTGATGCTTCCTCCGCCGCCTCCGCCGCCGCCCGAGCCGGAAAAGCTTCCGGAGCCCGAGCCCGAGGTCAAGCCGGAAGTGGTCGAACCCGAGCCGACGCCCATCGAACCGCTCGATACGCCGCCGGAAGAAGCGCCCCCGAGCCCGTCGCAGGACCTGGGCGATCCCGTCACCATCGACGGGGCCGCGCAGGCCGGCACGGACGCCTTCGGCGTGGCCGCGGGCCGGGGCGGCGGATCGACCGGAGCGGGGCGCGGCGGGCTGGGCAATTCCGCGTACTCCGCGTACTACGCGAGCGCCTTGCAGCGGCTGTTGGCCCGCGATGCGCGGACCCGCCACCTGGCGTTCCAGGACATGCGCATCGACCTCTGGCTGAGTGCAGAGGGCCGGGTGGCGAAAGCTCAACTGGTCCAGGGCACCGGCGACGCCGACATCGACAAGACCGTCCTGGCGGCGCTGCGGGATGCCGACGTGATCGACGAACGTCCTCCCGCCTCGATGCGCTACCCGATGCGGATCACCATCAAGGGACAGCGTCCGTCATGAACCTGCCGCTGCCGTCCCATCCGTTTCCATCCCATTCCGTGAACTCGCTCATGAATCAATCGACAACCTCCGAGCGCCGCGCAGCCCGCGGCAGCCATCCCCGGGAACAGCGGCCGGCCGCGGGTGCGGCGCGCAGCCGCCCCGGTCTCCGCGCCATCGCCGCCGCCGTCGCGTCGGTGGCAGGACTGCTGGGAACGGTCCCGGCCCATGCCCAGACCGCGGCGGCGCCCACCGAAAGCGCGATGGTCCGCCTGATCCGAGGCCTGATCCAGAGCGGCGCCCTCTCCAAGGACGTGGGCGAAGCCTTGCTGGCCCAGGCGCAGACCGAAGCCCTGGCGGCCCAGCAGGCGCAGCGCCAGGCCGCGGCCGCCGCGACGGCCACCGCGCCGGCGGCAGGGGTGCTGCGCCCCGAACCCGGCGACGTGCGGGTGCCCTATATCCCGGAGACCGTGCGCGACCAGATCCGCGACGAGATCAAGGGCCAGGTCATGGCCCAGGCCAAGGCCGAAGGCTGGGCCGCGCCCAACGAGACGCCCGAATGGACCAAGCGCATCCGTGTGGAAGGCGACATCCGGGTCCGCAACGAGTCCCGCTTCTACTCGGGCGGCAACAGCAACATCGAGGTGGACTGGGCGGCCATCAACGAGGGCGGCGGCTACGACGTCAATCCGAACACCAACCTGGGCCTGCCCGATACGATCAATACGCGCCAGAACCGCAAGAACCTGTTCCGCGCGCGTGCCCGCCTGGGCGTCTACGCGGATATCTCCGACCGCACGACGGCCGGGATCCGGCTTGCCACCGGCAGCGATACCAGCCCGGTGTCGACCACCCAGACGCTGGGCGGCGGCCTGGGCAAGAAGAGCGTCTGGCTCGACCAGGCCTGGCTGTCGTACAAGCCGACGGAGTGGCTGACGGTTACCGGCGGCCGCTTCGGCAATCCGTTCTTCTCCACCGATACGCTGTTCTCGTCGGATCTGAATTTCGACGGTATCGCCGCGACGGCGGAGCGTCCGCTGGCGGCCAATCCGGACGTCTCGCTGTTCGGCAGCCTGGGCCTGATTCCGCTGGAGTACTCGTCGGACAGCTTCCCCGGCACCAGCCAGGACAAGATGCGCAGCCGGAACAAGTGGCTGATCGGCGCGCAGGTCGGCTCCAACTGGAAGGTGAACGAGGACAACCGCCTGCGCGGCGCCGTCGCGTACTACGATTTCCGCAACATCAGCGGCAGGCTGTCGGAGCCCTGCGCCCTGTACGCCGGCGCGGATCACTGCAGTTCCGACTGGTCGCGGCCGGCGTTCATGCAGAAGGGCAACACGCTGATGCTGTTGCGCAATATCGCGCTCGATCCGCTGGATCCCGCCAATACGTCCATGCCGCAATACGTGGGCCTGGCTTCCAAGTTCCAATTGCTGGACCTGAACTTCCGCTGGGACACCAAGGTGGCGGGCGGCTACGGGCTGCGCCTGGACGCCAACTTCATCCGCAACCTAGCCTACGACGCCGACGAAATGTGGACCCGCTCCAACGGGGGCATCGTCAACAACTTCGGCGGTTCCGGCGGCACCGGCCGTCCCGATTTCAAGAGCGGCCCCAATGCCTACATGGTGCAGCTGACTTTCGGCAAGCCCAGTCCGACCGCGAAGGGCGACTGGAACCTGCTGGCGGGATACAAGCGCATCGAGCCCGACGCGTTGCCGGATGCCTACAACGACTCGTCCTTCCACCTGGGCGGCACCAACGCCAAGGGCTATTACCTGGGAGGTTCGTATGCCGTCGACAAGAGCGTCTGGTTCACCGGCCGCTGGATCTCGTCGAAGGAAGTCTACGGTCCGCCGCTGTCGATCGACATGCTGCAGGTCGAGTTCAACGCTCGCTTCTAAGGAGACCGACGTGCACAGAGCATCCTGGAAGCCGGCCGGGCGGGCGATGCGGCGAACCGCATGGGCGCTGGCGCTATCGCTGGCCGCCGCGGGGTCCGCCTCGGCCCAGCAGGCGCAAAGCATGGAAGAGCGCTTGCGCGCCCAGCTGCGCATCACCACATCGCAGCTCCAGCAGGCGCAGAACGAGCTGGCCGCGCTGAAAGCGAAGGGCGGCGGGGTCTCCGCCGCCCCGGCCGATGCGGGGGAGCTGGCTGAACTGAAAGAGGAACTGTCCCGGGCCAAGGCGCAACTGGCGGCGGAGCGGGAATCCCGCCAGAAGGCGCGCGACGACAGCGTGCGCCTGAAGGAGCAGGCCGAGGCCGCGCTGGAGAAGGCCTCCGGCCAGGTGGCGCAATACCGCAACGCCTATGACGAGCTGCTCAAGATGGCCCGGGCGTCGGAGGGCGAGCGGCAACGCCTGGCGACGGAAGCGGCGAGCCACCGTACCGCCATCGGGCAGTGCGAGGCCAAGAACGCGCAGCTGTATGCCGTCGGCCAGGAAATCCTGCGCGCCTACGAGACCATCGACCTGGGCACGGTGATGTCTGCCCGGCAGCCGTTTGCCGGCAAGGCGAGGGTCAAGCTCGACGAGATCGCCCAGCAGTACGGGGACAAGCTGTACGAAGGACGTTTCGATGCCCGCGGCGCGGCGCAGCCCGCCGCGCAATAGGGAAATCGTGCGGACGCACGGGGTTTTTCAGTGGCCGAGGTGGTTTTGTCATATTGCTTCGCTGCAATAGCCGCCAGCTGCCACTACAGAAGGAAGTTGAACGATATGAAAGTCAAACATCATCAGCCGGCCTGCCGCCGGTCGGCCATCGCGGCGGCATTGATCGCCGCCTGCCTCGGTACCGCCGGCCTCGCTCATGCCGCGGAAGGCGGCGCCACCGTGGCCAGCATCGGCAACGTGTCCATCAAGCAACAGGAGATCGAACGCCTGCTGCAGTCGATGCCTGACGCCGAGCGCAATGCGGCCAAGGAGGATCGGTCGAGCATCGAAGGCTGGCTGCGCCAGCGGCTGGCCAGCGAGGCCTTGCTGCAGGAAGCCCAGGGCAAGGGCTGGGAGCGCCGTCCCGAGATCAAGGCGAGGATAGACGCCGCCGTGCGCGAGGTCACGGACCGGATCGTCGCCACGTCGTACCTGAATTCCGTGGCCCAGGTTCCCGACGCCTATCCCTCGGACGCCGAAGTGCGCGAAGCCTATGAACGCGCCAAGGACGGATTCCAGATTCCCGCCACCTACCACGTCGCCCAGATCTTCCTCGCCGCGCCTGGCAACGATTCGGCAGCCGTGACCAAGGCCCGCGCGCAGGCGCAGCTACTGGCGGCCCAGGCCAAGAGCGGCGATTTCGCCGACCTGGCCCGCAAGAACTCGCAGGACGAACGGTCCGCGGCCCGCGGCGGCGACGTGGGCACCTTGCCCTTGACCCAATTGCTGCCCGAGGTACGCGACACGGTGGCTCGCCTCAAGCCGGGCCAGGTCAGCGAGCCTGTCCAGTCGGCCGCCGGATTCCACATCCTGAAGCTGCTGGAGTCTCATGCGGCGCGCACCGCGTCGCTGGACGAAGTCAAGCCACGCCTGCGCCAGGTCCTGCGGCAGCAGCGGCAGCAGGAGCTGATCGACGCCTACATGGCCAAGCTGGCCCCCTCCGGTTCGGTGAAGATCGACAACGCCGCGCTGGACGAGGCGCTGCGCAAGGCGAACTGAGCGCGTCGCCCGGTATCCGACACCACAACACCATTCATTTCAGGAAACATCATGAGCAAGAACGCCACGCCCGCCGAGGCCGAGAAAACCGGAACCCAGATGCTGACCTTCGTCGGCCCCGATCAAGTGGCCGACGCCATCAAGGCCGCCGGCTGCGCCGTGACACCTATCGAGCAGGACGGCATCGTCCGCCTGCACAGCGCCTGCCACGGCGTCGGGTTCCAGGTGCTGTGGGGCAACGCCCAGGCCAAGGACCAGTATGCGGATTTCACGTTCAGCTGCCCGCTGCGCGTGCAAGGCGGCGACCTGCCCGCGGCGCTGCTGACCGAATGGCACCGTACCAAGCGTTTCGCCCGCGTGTCCCGGCATGGTGATTTCGTCGTGCTGGAGATGGACGTGGTGGCCGCCGGCGGCGTGTCCGCCAGCCACCTGGTAGTCGCGGCGCAGATCTGGACGCAGATGATGGGCCAGTTCTTCCTGTACCTGCGCAACTTCCGCGCCGAGCAGGCCGGGGCGGACGCTGCCGCGACGCAGGCAGCCGTGCAGGCGGAGGGGGAACCCGCGGCCGTTTCGGCTTGATTTCCCGCCCACTGCCGTAGTCCTCTGCAACACCGGAGAAACACGATGACGGAGACGGCCGAGTTCCACTGCGATGCGGATGCGAACCTGCACGAGCACATGCGCCGGCAGTTGAATGCCACCGCGCGACAGCTCGAACGGACGCGACGGGTGGAGACCGTGCGCATCCGCCAGCGCGAGCGGCTGCTGCGCCTGCTGGTGGAATCGATGGTGGAGCTCGGCATTTCCGGCGCCGAGCTCCAGGCCGCCCGGCGCGCCTACAAGCAGGCGGGGAGCAAGGCGAAATCGGCCGCGGAGCAGCCGCGCAAGGCCGGGCGGTCCTGATCCGCGCGACGGCCGGGTCGCCATATTTCACACCGGCGTCACAAACGGCTTCTACCATCACGGGCTTCCCGGTAAGGGGAGCCCGGGTTTGCTTTCAAAGACCTCCGAACATGGATTTCCTGGCTGCCGCGGATGGCAAGGAAAGTAGCCTTCGCCGCGAGATGGGCCGTAGCGATGCACCTGGCCGCCGCCGCGTTGTCGCCCATTCCCGGATGGCCGGAAGACATGACGCACGATGCGCAGGGACATCTCATCCATTTCGATCTGCCGGCACAGCCGCTCGCCGCGGCGCTAGACGCCTACGCGGCGGCATCCGGCCGTTCCGTACTGTTTCCCGATACGCTGGTCGCGGGCAGGGTGTCGGCGCCGATCCACGGTTCGTATGGCGGGCGCGAGGCGCTCGACCTGATGCTGGCGGGGACGGGGCTCATCGCGGACGACGTGGGCACTCCGGGCATCGATGCCTTCGTGCTGAAACCGTCCGGGGCGTCCGGGCCCGAGCCGCCGCCACCCGCCGCGGCATCGGCACACGCAATCGACCGCTACGGGGGCCTGGTCCAGGCGAGGCTGCTGCGGGTGCTGTGCGACGATATGCTGACCGCGCCCGGCGATTATCGGGCGCTATTGCGCCTGGCCGTCGATGACCGCGGCAAGGCCGACGTGCGGTTGCTGGGGAGCACTGGCGACGGCCGGCGCGACGCGGCGATCCTGCGGGCGCTGGGCCGGACCCGTTTCATCGCGCCGCCGGCCGACGTGCCCCAGCCTCTGACTCTTCTCATCCTGCCCAGAACCGAGATCGCGGGCACGGACTGCCCGCCGCGAGCCCCCTAGCATGGCGCAGAAAGACGACGCACGACCGCTGCTCAGATCGTTGCTGGTGGAACGCTACAACGACCTCAAGCGCCAGCTGACCCGCAGGCTGGGCAATGCCGAGCTGGCGGGGGACGCGTTGCAGGATACCTGGCTGCGGCTGCAGGCGCAGGACGATCGCGGAGGCATGGTTGCCAGGCCATACTCCTATCTGCTGCGCATGGCGGTCAACATCGCCGTCGATGCCCAACGCAGCCAGACCCGGATGCTCTCGGCGGAGGAAATCGAGGCACTGGCCGAATTGCCCGATCCCGCGCCCGGACCGGTACAAACCGCCGAGGACCGTGCCCAGGTCGAGGCCTTGCTCAAGGCCGTCCAGCGCATGCCCGAGCGATGCCGGCAAGTGCTCGTGCTGGTGCGCTGGGAAGGTTTGCCCCAGGTGGAGGTCGCCCGCCGGCTGGGCATCTCGGTACGCGCGGTCGAATACGAGCTCAAGAAAGCCCAGGACTTGTGCATGGCGCGCATTGGCCGGGAGAAGCGATGAAAAAAGATTGGGAATCCGGCCGTTCGGGAACGTCTTTTCATCACGAACCCGAGCAGGTCGACACCATGAACACGCCGCCTACCCACGACCATGGCCATGCGCTGGATGAATCGCTGCGGCGCGAGGCCCGGGCATGGCTGCGGTTGTTCGCGTCCGGCAAGGTCAGCCAATGGGACGCCATGTCGTTCAACCGCTGGCGGGCGGCGAGCGACCGGCATGGCGCGGCGTTCGACGAAGCCAGGCGGGAGTGGCGGCTGTTGGGGCCGGCCATCGGCAGCCTGCTGGCCGGCGACCCCGCCGTGGCCGGTGCGCACCGGCGGGCGGTCCAGGCCGACCGCAGGCAGCAACGCCGCGCCTTCATCGGGGCGGCGGCGGGCGCCGCGGCCGTGGTGGCCGTTGCGGCGGTTCATCCGCCGTTCGGCCTGTGGCCGGCCATCGCTGATTGGGATGCCGATTTCGGCACCGGTCCCGGCGAGCGCCAGCGCATCGTCGTCGCCGACGGTGTCGACGTGGAGCTGAATACCCGCACCCGGGTACGCCGGCAGGTGGCCGATGGCAGGGACGTCGGCATCGAGCTGATCCAGGGCGAGGCGGCCATCGACCTGCCGGAAACCCCGGCACCTTTCGTGGTGCTGGCCGGATCCGGCCGGAGCATCGCCCGTGCGGCCCATTTCCAGGTCAAGTGCGTTGCGGACACGGTTTCCGTGACGTGCATCGACGGCAGCGTCCGGATCGAGCATCCCGCCGGTGTGCGAACCTTGCATGCGCGGCAGCAGCTCGCCTATGGCGAGCGGGGGCTGGGCGGGACGCAGCCCGCGGTGCCGGAAGATGCCTCGGCGTGGCGGCGAGGCATGCTGGTGTTCAGGCAGGCCCGGCTCGCCGAGGTGATCGAGGAGATCAACCGCTATCGCGCCGGACGCGTGGTGCTGATGGCCAAAGAGATGAGCGACAACAAGGTCAGTGGCCGCTTCTCCACCAGGGACCTAGAGGCCGTCTTGCTGCAGATCCAGCACTCCTTCGCGCTCAACGCGCGCACGCTGCCGGGCGGGGTCGTCATCCTGAGTTGAACGCCTTCAAAATTTAATTCGGGGAATCGGGCCGCGGTACCCGTCTCTAGGAGTAACAGGATTTCGTTACTCGAGCGAGAGAACAGATGATCACATGCGTACGCGCCGCCGCGGCCTCCCGCGCTTCCGATATCACCGCGGGCGGAACCCTGCGCCTGGCGCCGCTGGCCCGCGCCATCGCGCTGGCTGCGGCCTCGGGCGCAATTGCAAGCGGCGCGCAGGCCCAGCATGCATTCAGTCCCGCGTGGTTCGGCGCCAAAGGCGCGCTGCAAAGCACCGCGACCGCCACCGGCCGCCTGCCCAATGGCCAGCCGGCTTCGTCCCTGACCGACCCGTCCCGCTACCAGGCCCGCGCCAATGAGCAGGTCCAGCGCTCCATCCGGCACCTGAACCAGGCAGCGCAATCGATCGCGGCCCAGCAGGCCGCGCAGGCCGCCGCCAGGCTGGCCGCCGCGCAGGGCCAGTCGCTCATTCCGGACGGCCTGGCCGAGGGCGGCCTGGAGGTCGACGCCGGGTCGCTGACTGCCGGCTGGCTGAACGCCAAGGCGCCGGTGCAGAGCGCCCAGGGAGGTCAAACCACCGTCACCATCGAGCAGACGGCGGAAAAGGCGATCCTGAATTGGGAGACCTTCAATGTGGGGCGCAACACCACGGTCAACTTCGACCAGCGCGCGGGCACGAGCGCGACGGACGGAAGCAACCACTGGATCGCCCTGAACCGGGTCAACGATCCGTCCGGGCGGCCCAGCCAGATCGCGGGCCGCATCAACGCCGATGGCGCGGTGTACATCATTAACCGCAACGGCATCGTGTTCACCGGGAGCAGCCAGGTGAATGCGAGCACATTGGTGGCGGCCAGCCTGCGCCTGACGGACGAACAGTTCAACAAGGGCATCAACAAGCCATCCTATTTCCCCGGATTCGCCGGCACGGACTATGCGATTCCGACTTTCGGCGACTACGGGGAAACCTTCCTGCCGCTGTTCGGCAGCGAGATGTACACGCCCGGCGCCGCGCCGGGCGCCGTGGAGGTGCAGGCGGGCGCTCGACTGGACGTGGATGCCGGCGGCAAGCTCATGCTGTTCGCGCCCAAGGTGCGCAACGCCGGCCGGCTGTCGGCTCCGGATGGCCAGATCATCATTGCGGCGGGCGAGAACGTCTTCCTGAAGACGGCGGAAAACGAAACGGGCACGAGCGGTCCGCCCGAGGTGCGGGGGCTGGAGGTGGCGGTCGCCGCGCCGGCGCCCAAGCATTTCAGCTACTACCAGGCGCGCGATGGCGTGTATGGAATCGGCAACGGCGTGGAGCCGATGCGCGAGGTCATGGACATCATGGACGCGCGGGCCGCCCAGATCGGCTATGAAGTCGTCAACGCCGGCATGGCCGAGGCGGAGCGCGGCAACATCACCATGCAGTCGCTCAACGTCACGCAGAATGGCGTGTTGTCGGCCACTACGGCCTTGAACAACCGGAACGGGTCCATCGTGCTGCGCGCCTGGGGGCAGGGCACCCATGCCTTCGCCGACAGCGTGAGGCAGATGCGTAGCTGGTCCTCGGGCACGCTGACGCTGGCGCCAGGCAGCGTGACGACGGTCACGCCGGACGCCGGCGATACCAGCGAAATCGAGGCCTCGGCCCTGGCGACACGCTACGCGCCCGGCAGCGTGAGGCTGTACGGCAAGCTGGTCGACATCCAGTCCGAGGCCACGGTACGCGTGCCCGCGGGGATCATCGACGTGCGGTCGGCGGCCAGCGCCTTCACCATCCAGGAGCACGACCTGCCCGGCACCGCGCCGGACGGCAGCCGCATCTATCTCGACGGGAATGCTTTCCTGAGCGTCGCGGGGCTGCAGGAGGTCGAGGTGCCGATGGCGCGCAATTTCATCGAGGCGGAGCTGCGCATCAATGAGCTGCGCGATTCCCCGCTGCTGCGCGATTCGTGGCTGCGCGGCAAGAAGGTCGTCATCGACCGGCGGGCGGCGGGGCAGTTCGGCGACGGGGTCATGTCGGGCGTGCAATGGGTGCCGGACGGCAAGGGCGGCTATGTGCCCGGGGCCTGGGTCGGTACGCCGCTCGGCGACATGACGGGCTGGGTGGGCGTGGGCAAGACGGACCTGGCGGAGATCTCCACCAGCGCCGGATCCATCTCGCTGGTGACCGATGGCGGCGAAGTCGTCGCGCGGCCCGGATCGCTGATGGACATCGCCGGCGGGTCGGTGCGCTACGGAGGCGGCATGAATACCGCCACCAAATTGGTCGGCGCGGACGGCCGCATCTATCCGATCGCGCAGGCGACGCCCGACATGATCTATGTCGGCATAGCCGGGCAGTACGAACAGCAGCACGGCCGCTGGGGCGTGTCCAATACCTGGAAGAGCGCCGTGCTCGGGGCCGACCACCACGAGTCCGGCTATCTCGAGGGACGCAGCGCCGGCGCCATCCAGATCAATGCGGGCGCCGCCATCGTGCTGGAAGGCGAGATATGGGCTGGCGCAACCCAGGCCGACCGGGACCAGGCCAAACCCGCTCGGCCGGGCGGGAGCCTGACGGTGGGGGGCGGCGCGTTCACCGATACGGTCTGGTCGCCGGGGCACGTGATCATCACGCCCACGCCCCTGCAGTTGCCGGCGGACTTCGGCGCCGACGCGCCCATCCCGGCCGATTGGTATGTCGCCGAACGCCCCGATGCCGGCGACGGGAAAACCTCCTTCGAAAAGCATACGTACCTCTCCGACGCCATGCTGAACCGGTCCGGCCTGGGCGTCATCAATCTGTTCGCCACCGACGATTCGACGATCGTGGATGCCGCGGCCCTGGACCTCTTTCCGGGCACGCAGTTCAACCTGTACGCCGTCGAGAACGCGGGCATCGACATCGCGGTGCATGGGCAAATACGCGCGCCCGGCGGAGCCATCCGGCTGGAGACCCAGGGCGGCGACGTGATGCTGGGCGCGGGCAGCCGCCTCGACGTGGCCGGCATGTGGGCCAATGCCTGGCAAGGAGGCGGGGCGGGCGCGCCGTGGGCCGTCGATGCGGGCTCGATATCCATGCTGCAGACCAATCCGGGAGACGGCCGGCTGATCGCCGAGGCCGGCGCCGTTCTCGACGCGTCGGGTGGCGGCCGCATCTATCGCGCGGCGAACGGCAAGCCGGCCATCGGGCGCGGCGATGGCGGCGAGCTGATGCTCGGAGGCGTCGATGCCGCGACGGGCTTGAGCGGGATCGCGTTCATCGGCCATGCCCCCGGCGCCGGCGCGAGCCTGCTGCTGGGGGTTGCCGCCGACGTGCAAATGGGCGGAACCGATGCGCCCGATGGAACGATCGTGCTGCCGCCTTCGCTGTATGCGGACAAGGGATTCCGCGAATTGGCCATCCGCGGCTCGGGGCGTCGCGTTACCGTGCCGGACGGCGCGAAAATTTCGCAAGAGGTCGTCAGTGTCGATCTCGGCAATGCCGGACTTGCCGATTGGACGAAAGGAGCCTCCGGCATGCCGGAGCGGCTGGCTACGTTGCGTCCCGATCAGCGCCTGGCCAGGTCGCCGAACCGGCTCGCCATCGATGCCGGCGAGATCGTGATCGGCCAGGGAGCTTCGATCCGGACGGACCTCGGCGGCGCGATCGAGTTCGGACATCTCCAGTCCGGGGCCTCCATCGACGTACGCGGCACGCTGGAAGCGCCGGCAGGGAGCATCCGATTGAACGCCGCTCGCATCGTCCTGGATGACGGCGCGCAGCTCCTGGCCCGCGGCGCCGATGCAACCTATCGGAACAGCCAGGGCTGGCGCGTGGGCACCGTGCTGCCCGGCGGCCGCGTCGAACTGGCCTCCGAGAATCTCGACATGCGGCGTGGGGCCCTCATCGACGTGTCGGGTGCCGCCGGCATCATCGACAGTCCGCCTGGCATCGGCGGTTATCGGTTCGGCGACACGCACGGCGTGGCGATCGCCAGCCGCGGCGGAAGCATCGCCGTGACGGGCGGCGGCGTCGTCGAAGGCACGCTGCGCGGGCACGCCGGCGGCGCGGGGACGGCGGGCGGCAGCGTTTCGTTCGAATTTGCCCCGCCGCCGGGCGATCCGGGCGGCTCGCCCCTGGAGCAGATCCAGTCGATGCTGAGCGTCATGGATCCCGATTGCTACGGCATCGCGGGAGACGGCATTTGCGGCTCCAATGACTGGAGCGAGGCGCTGGGCGTGGACTGGCGTCCCTACTTCCTGGACTTCTGGGGCATTGCCATCGAGACGCCCATGGTCTTGCCGCCCGAGCTGCAGACCCTGCTTGCCGGAAGCCGGAACTTCATCGTTTCGGACACCGTGCCGGGGAATATCGCCGTCAAGCCCCCGCTGGACCCCGCGGACTTCGGCCTGACTCCGGAAGCGCTGGACCTGTTCCGGGACTATTTCATTTATACCGACGCGCTGCGCGAGGCGTTCCAGTCGCCGGGTCAGGACCTCGCCATGATCGTCAGGCCTTCGACGATCTCGGGTGGCGGTTTTGCAGATCTTGCCCTGTCGACCGTGGAGCAGGCGCCGATCCGACTGGATGGCGTCTCGTTGACGCTGGGCCGATCCATTTCCATTACCGGCGAGATCGCCCAGTACCGCGAGGCGGCATCCCGGCTGAGCGCGCCCGTGATCTCCCTGGGCGGAACCGCCGCCTCGGCCGAGCCGGCACGAGCCGGTGCGGGGGGGCTGGCAGGCCGGCTCACGCTGGATGCGCAACTGGTCGATGTCCGGGGCGAGACGACAATAACCGGCTGGGGAAGCCGCATCGGCGGATTCGATCAGACCCTGATCGAGGCGGATGAGGTACGGCTCGGACGCCTGCCAGGCGAATCCGTCGATTTCGCCGTGGATGGAAGTCTCGTCATCCGGTCCGCGCAGATCTATCCCGGGACGGCGACGTCGGCGACGGTCCGCGCAGGCGACCTGCTGCGCATTGAACGGATGGGAGGCGCCTCGGCGCCGCTTTCCGCCGGCGGCCGCCTGACGATGCAGGCCCCCGTCATCGAGCAGCATGGCGTGCTGCGCGCGCCCCACGGCCAGCTCGTTCTCGACGCCGCGGAAAGACTGGTGCTGGGCACAGGCAGCGTCACCTCCGTGTCGGGCACGGGCGTCGTCGTGCCCTATGGCGTATTGCGCAACAACGAGCATTGGCGCGACCCGGCCCAGATCGTGATCGACGAGACCGATCCTACCCAGAGCCTCCTGGACGCCCCGCCGGAGAAGCGCGTCGAGCTCAAGGCTCCCGAGGTGGACATGGCCGACGGCGCGCTGGTCGACATTTCGGGCGGGGGAGATTTGTATGCATGGGAGTTCGTTCCCGGCCCGGGCGGCTCGCACGATGTGCTGACCCAGCCGGGCATGTACGCGATCCTGCCGGGCTACGATGGCGCCTCGCCCGAGGCGGGCGCGGCGGCCGGCGAGCGGATCTGGCTGGCCGGCGGCCCCGGGCTCGCGGCGGGCTGGTATGCCTTGCTGCCCGCACGCTATGCGCTGCTGCCCGGCGCTTTTGCGGTCCAGCCCACCGACAAGACCTGGACCGGCATCGCGGCGGGAGCGACGCAAGCGGCCGACGGAAGCCTGGTCATGCAGGGACGCCGCGGCAATGGCTACGGCGAGACGCAGGATGCCCAGGCTTCGGCATGGCGGGTGCTGTCGGGCGACATCGTACGGCGCTATACCGAATACAACGAGGCGATGGCCAACGACTTCTTTTCGTCGGACGCCTTCAAACTCACCCAGTACCGCCTGACCGGCCAGAATATCGTGACGCCCCGCCTGCCGCGCGACGGCGGCGCCGCGGTGTTCAGCGCGGGACGCTCGCTGACGCTCGATGGCCGGTTGCATTCGCAGCCCGGCGAGCAGGGGCGAGGCGGGTTGCTCGATATCACGGGCGAGAAAATCGCCATCGTGGGCGCCGGCCAGGACCCCGCGGATCTCATCGACGCGGGCTTCCTGCTGATCGATGCGCAGGATTTGAGCGGCTTTGGCGCCGGCAGCGTGCTGATCGGCGGCACCCGCCGCGGCGACCCCCTTGGCCTTGCGCTCGACGTGACGGCCAGCAATATCGTCGTTCGCAACGACGCCGGCTCGGTGCTGGCGGGGCCGGAGATCATCCTGGCGGCCAGCGAGCTGCTCAGTATCGACGCCGGCAGCGTGGTGGAGGCCAGCGGCACCCCGGCCGCCGCGAGCGACCTGATCGTGGCGCCGCAGCAGGCGGCCGAGTACAACGACAGCGGCACGCCCGACGATCCCGCGGACGATACGCTCATCGTGCCGGAGCGGGATTGGGGCACGCTGCTGCGCGTCGCGGCCGGCGATGCCGCGCGTGTCGTGAGGCACAGCGTCGATACCACGCGCGGCGGCCAGGTGCGCATCGGCGAACGGGCGCGGGTAGAGGGTTCCGGCGCGCTCCTGATCGACGCGACGCGCACGACCGACATGGCCAGTTCGGCGGTGCTGGGCGGGCGCGACCTTTCTGTGGCGTCGGGGCGCATAGGCTTCGGTGGCGATGGCGAGGGGCTGCTGCTGGATGCGGCGGCGCTGGCGCAGTTGTCCCGGACCGAGTCGCTCACGCTACGCAGCTATTCGAGCTTCGATTTCCACCAATCCGCCGACCTGCAGGCAGCGGGCCTGCGCGCGGTGATATTCGATGGAGGAGAATGGGCCGGCTACGGCGACCAGGATGTGACGGTGCGGGGCGCCACCGTCATCTTGCTCAACAGCGGCCAGGAGCACGGTCCCGCCGGGGGCGGCGCCGGGAGTCTGATCCTGGCCGCCGACACGATCGTCCTCGACGAAGGCAAGAAGCGCATTTCGGGCTTCGGCACGGTGGCGCTGGAAGCCGCCGATCGCATCATCGGGCAAGGGCAGGGCGAGCTCGACGCCGGCGCGGCTGCGCTGACGCTGCGCACGCCGCTCCTTACCGGCGGCAGTGCGGCCAGTCTCGCGCTGCGGACCACCGGGGTGCTCGACGTGCTGGCCAGCGGAGATGCCAACGGGCCCGGCCAGGAAGCCGCGCCGCACGACAGCCTGGGTGCGCGTCTCGCATTGACCGGCGGCAGCGTACGCGTGGGCGGCCGGATCGCGGCCTTGGGCGGCACCATCGCGGTGACGGCCGTCGGCGGCGACATCACGCTCGAGCAGAGCAGTATCGTGGACGTGGGCGGCTTTGCCAGACAGTTCTACGACCTGTCCGAGTACGGGGACGCGGGCAGGGTCGAACTGACCGCGGTCGATGGGAGCGTACGGATCGAGGCGGGCAGCCGGCTGAACCTGTCCGCCCAGGCCGGGGGCGGCAGCGCCGGCACGCTGGCGCTGGCCGCGGGCAACGGCGGCCGCGTGCTGCTGGAGGGAGACGTCCGCGCGCATGCGGGCGAAGGCGGCCTGCCCGGATCATTGAGCCTGGACATCGACGCCCTGCCGGATTTCGCCGGCTTCAACGCCCGCCTGAATGACGCGGGCTTCCTGTACGCGCGCGAGTTCCGCATACGCACCGGCGACGTGACGGTGGATGGCGGCACGACCGTGGAACGGCTGCTCGTGGCCGCCGATCGCGGACATGTGAACATTGCCGGCAGGATCGACGCGCGCGCGGCCTACGGCGGTTCCATCCGCATCGTCGGCGGTGGCGGCGTCTCCATGAGCGACGGAGCGGAGTTGCTGGCCGGCGCCACGGCCGCCATCGGCAGCGGCCGCGTCACGCTGGACGCGGCCGGCGGCAGGCTCGACCTGGCGGGCGGATCGATCGACGTGAGTGGTGGAGAAGGCGGCAGGATCCTCGTCCGCGCGCAGCGTACGGAGAATAACCTCGACCTGGCCATGGACCGGCTCGCGACGCGCATCGCCGGCGCGAGGTCGGCCGTGGTCGAGGGGACTCGGACGTACGAAAGCGATTCCGTCGATGCGGTCAGGCAGGCCGCGGTCGACGAGGCCAACGCGTTCGCGGCACGCCGGGATGCCATCGCCGGGCGCCTGGGCACGGCACCGGGCTGGAGCGTCGCCGCCGGCATAGAAATCGTCGCCGACGGCGATCTCGCCCTGGCGGCGGACTGGAACCTGTTCGAGGACCTTGCCGCTTCCCGTGGCGGCAGCCTGACCTTGCGCGCGGCCGGAAACCTGATCATCGGCGGCCATCTGAGCGATGGGTTCGACCGTGCGGACCGCACCGGCGCGCTGCAAGACACCCGGGGCTGGAACCTCAACCTGGTCGCGGGCGCGGACCTGTCGGCCGCCGACCGACTGGCGCTGCGTCCTCATGCCGCCATCGCCGAGGACCAGGGTTCCATCATCGTCGGCACGGTCGATACCGATCCCGGCGAGGAAGACAATGGCGCCGGAAAACTGGTTCGCACCGGCACGGGCGATCTGTCGGTGCGCGCCGGCCGCGACGTCAGGCTTGCCCACGAGGAGTCCGTGATCTACACCGCCGGGCGGCGCGACCCGACGACCTGGGACGATTTCACGACGGCGCGGGCCGATGCGGTCTATGGGGTAGAAGGCGGACACCTCGATATCGTCGCCCAGGGCGCAATCTCCGCCCAGCCATCCGGCCAGCGTTTCGTCCAATGGCTGAACCGGCAGGGCGCCGTCAACGCGGACCACTATTTCGGCGACTATCTCGGCGGCGAGTACGGCGAACTGCCCGACGGCAGCTACGGACCCATCCGGCGGCCGGCCGAGCAGTCGAGCTGGTGGATCGACTATGGCATGTTCCAGCAGGGCGTGGGCGCGCTTGGCGGCGGAAACGTGTCGGTCCATGCAGGCGGCGATCTCTCCAACCTGGTGGTGGCGCTGCCGACCAACATGCGCATGCGCGGCGGCCGCAGCGCCACCGAAGCGCGAGTCATGGAGACGCGCAACGGCGGCGCGCTGACGGTCGAGGCGGGCGGCGCGATCCTCGGCGGGCAATACTACGTGGCGCGTGGCGTCGGCCGCATCCGCGCGGGCGAAACCGGCACAGGGCACGAGGTCACCGTCACCATTGCCGACTGGGACGGGGGCCGGGACTACGTGTTCCCGCTTTCGCCCATCCTCGCCGTAGGCGACGCGACCTTGAGCGTGCGCACCCAGGGCAACCTGCAGGTCCAGTCCGTCGTCGACCCTTTGATGGTGCGCTACGGTAGCGACGGCAGCGGCGACCTGCCGCAGATCGTCCGTGGCGCCTACATGAGCGGCTACACCGGCGCGACCGCGCTGGATCTCGTTTCGGTGGGCGGCAGCATTTCGCTGGTCAACCAGGCCGACTACGCATTCCGCGACGTCACGCTGGAAAGCCATACCACGGATCAGGACAATCTCATCGGGTATGGCGGCAATCTCTACCCCGCGCAATTGAAGATCGTCGCCATGAACGGCGGTGTGGAAATCCAGGGACCGCTGTACGTCATGCCCTCGACCGACAACGACGTGACGCTGGCGGCGCAGGCCGATCTGCGCTTCGGCAGGCCGGACGCATTGCGCTATGCGCGCGACGGCTACCGCCTGCAGCTGGCCGAGCCGGGCCTGTACATGGCCTACGCCACGCCGGAAATGATTCCTTCTCCGGCGATGCCGGTGGGGTTCGAAGAGCATCTGATCACCGGGATGGCGACGCTGCTGCGCAACGAGATCGGCACTGCCTCCTTGCCATTGGGCAGCGCCTATTTCAACAGCGTGGCCAACCCCGAAGTCTTGCCCCTGGCGAACGACCACGCCCCCAGCCGCATCTATGCCGGCGGCTCGATCGACGGGTTGAACCTGATCGCCAGCGAGCAGACCTGGGTGCGCGCCGGCCGCGACATCCGCGGCTTGCACGTGCTGGCGCGCAACCTGCGTCCGTCGGACGTGACCTTGCTGGAAGCCGGCAACGACATCCTGGAAGTGGGGACGCCGCTATCGGAATACTTCAACCACATCGAGGTCCAGGGCCCGGGCGCGCTCGTGCTGTCGGCCGGCCGCGACATCTATGCCAACAAGCTGCGCGTCATGACGCTCGGCAGTGTCGGCCGCTACGACGACAACAACCGGCCCTTGAACAACGCGGTCATACGCGGCCTGCCCGCGCAAGGCGCGAGCATCAGCGCGCTGGCGGGCATCAACGGGGATGTGGCCTACGACGCCTTCGCCGATTCCTACCTGAACCCCGGCCAGGTCGGCGGCATGCCGTCCTACCTGACGCAAACGGCGGTCGACGGCACGGTATTGCCGCTGTACCTGACGGACGGCGTCGAGACGCGCGAAGATGGCACGAGCAAGACCACCCGGCGGGGCCTGGTTTCCTACGTGAAGGCGATGACGGGCGAGGAGCTGGCTCCGCTCGCGGCCTGGGAGCGTTTTCAAGCGTTGCCGGCCCTGGTCCGGCAACAGTTCCTGCGGCAGGTGCTGCTCCTGGAGCTGCGCGACGCCGGCCGCGACCAGAATTTCCCCGGCGAGAACGGCTTGCCGCGCAACGGCGGCTACAACCGCGGCTACGCGGCCATCGAGGCGTTGTTCCCCGGCGACGGCTGGCGCGGAGACATCGCCGCCAACAACCTGATGCTGCGCACCATGGCCGGCGGCGACATCAGCGTGCTAACGCCGGGAGGCGGTTTGCAGCTCGCCGCGCTCGGCGCCACTGTTCCGCCGGGTCATGGATTGGTGACGTTGGCTTCGGGGCACATCAACGTGTTTGCCCGCGACGATGTGACCGTCAACCGCTCGCGCCTCCTGTCGTTCGTCCCCGCCGCCACGCGCGATGGCAGCGACCAGATCGTCTGGTCCACCCTGGGCGACATCGACGCCGGGCGGGGCGCGAAGACCGTGAGGGTGCCTTCGTCGGCGGACATCGTGACCGACGAGGACGGCAACACGGAAATGCGCGAGCGCTCCGACATGAGCGGCAGCGGCATCGGGACCGTGGGCGATGGCGACGTGGACCTGGTCGCTCCGGTGGGAACGGTCAATGCCGGGGACGCGGGCATACGGGTGGCGGGCAATCTGAACGTGGCCGCGCTCTACGTGCTCAATGCCGAGAACATCCAGGTAAAGGGCAAGGTCACCGGATTGCCCGCCGTGGCGGCGGTCAACGTGGGCGCGCTGACTGCCGCCAGCGCCGCGGCGTCGCAGGCCGCGGCCGCCGCGCAGGAGGTGTTGCAGCAGGAGCGCAAGGCCGCCCGCAACAGCCTGCCCTCCGTGTTCACCGTCAGGGTACTCGGCTTCGGCAGCGAACCGGCTCCGGCCACGGACAGGCAGGAAGGAGCCATGGGCGATGAGCCCGCCACCAGCGCGCGAGGCAGCGATCCGGCCAGCTACATCCAGATCGTCGGGGCTGGCCGGCACTTCGACGCCGGCCAGCTTGCCCGTCTCACGCCCGCCGAGCGGCACCAGCTGATGCAGGAAAGGTAGGCGACATGAGCTTTCCGGACCGCTCGGAGGCTTCGGCCTTGAAGGCGGCCGTGGCTGGCCGCCACGGCCGCTTGCAGGATGTCCTTGCCGGGAACTATGCCGGCTTGCACAAACGCCTTACCCGGCAGCTCGGTTGCCCGGACCTGGCCAGCGAGAGCCTGCACGAGGCCTGGCTGCGGCTGGGCGGGGCCGTGCTGGTACGAGAGCCGGAGAACCCCGAAGGTTACGTGTTCCGTGTCGCGTGCAATGCCGCCGTCGACCTGGTGCGCGCCAGCCGGACGCTCCGGTCACGGGAGGACGCCGATGCGCTCGACGGTATCCAGGATGATGCGCCGGGACCCGAGCGCATCGCCGCCGCGCGCGCATCGGTCCGGGCCTTGGACCGGGCCTACCGGCGCCTGCCGGGGCGGCACCAGACGATCCTGTTCGCGCTGTGCGTCGACGAGTCGCCGCGCAGGGAAGTGGCGGCGCGCCATGGGTTGTCGCTGCGCAACGTCGACACCGCCTTGCGCCAGGCAATACGCCGATGCGCAACCGAAATGGAGGCGGCGCCCGAGGCACCGGCGGGGCGCCGCGAGCAATCCGTTTCTTATTGGTAGGGCTTTTTTTAGTTTACTTTGTGAACGATTTGGGGCATCGTTGGCGCCATGCACGCGCGATGGCCGTGTGTCGGCCGACGCGCGCGAGAACGACAAGAATCCCGCACCCGGAGGAGACATCATGAAGATTCGTCGCGCCCCGTTTCCGGCATTCCTGCTCGCTGCGTTGGCCGCCTGCGGCGGCAGCGACGACCCGGCCCCGAACCCGCCGCCTCCCGGGCCGTCCGCCGAGCAGTCCTGCAGCGACCTGAACGGCAGGATGATCTCCAAGGCCGAAATCGGCAAACCTTCTTCGGGCGCGGTCGTGCAGTCGGCCGTTTTGGTCAAGGCGGACGCGCAAGGCAACGCCAACGGCGAGTATTGCGCGGTGCGGGGCATCGTCATGCCCGTGGATCCTGCCGCGCCCAACCTGGAGTTCCAGGTCAACCTGCCCACCAACTGGAACAAGCGGGCGCTGCAGCTGGGCGGCGGCGCCTTCAACGGTACGCTGGTCACCGGACTGGGCAAATATCCCCTGCAGCCGGCCGAATCCCAGGCTCCCCTGGCGCAGGGTTACGTGACGCTCGGCAGCGACGGGGGGCACAAGTCCAGTGCGGGGTTCGACGCGTCGTTCGCGTTGAATGCCGAAGCATTGATGAACTTCGGCCAGTTGTCCATCAAGAAGACGCACGACGTCGCGATGGCGCTGATCAAGGCGCGCTATGGCGCGGCGCCCGAGCGCTTCTATTTCATCGGGGCCTCGCAGGGCGGCCACGAGGCGCTCGACGCGGCGGCCCGCTATCCCGAGGACTACGACGGCGTCGTGTCGAACTATCCTGCGTACAACGTGACCATGCTGCACCTGGGATCGCTGAACGCGGGCCGCGCCATGTACGGCAACGGCGGCGCCAACTGGATGAACGCCGCCAAGGTCAAGCTGCTGACCGACGCGGTCTATGCGGCATGCGATCCGCTGGACGGCACGAAAGACGGCATCATCAGCGACGTGGCCGGCTGCGATGCGGCCTTCGGCATTGCCGGCGTCCGCCGTACGCTCCGGTGCCCCGGGGGTGGGGACACGGGCGATACCTGCCTGTCCGACGCGCAGATCAGCGGCGTGGAAACCATTGCTTCGCCCTACGAGCCGGGCGTCGAGATCGCCGGCATGACGCGATTCGAGCGCTGGCCCATTCTGGAGGGCGCGCTGTTCAACGTGTCTTCCTACGGCAGCGTGCCCCAGCCTTCCAATCCGCTGTCGGGCAAGGAGGCGCTGCTCTATTCGGTCGGCGCCGCCACCACGAAGTACATCATCACCCGCGACGTCAACTTCGACCCGATGACGCTCGATCCCAAGGCATACGCCACGCGGATCAAGGAAGTGGGCGGCATCATGGACGTGTCCGACGTGGATCTCGGGCCGTTCATGAAGAAGGGCGGCAAGCTGATCATGATCCACGGTACCGCCGACGATTTCATCACCCCGCACAATTCCGTCGTCTACTACCGCAAGCTGGTGGCGCAGAAGGGCCAGGCCGCCGTGGACGGATTCGCACGGTTCTACATCGTTCCCGGCCTGGGCCACGGCTTCGGGCCGTTCAACGCGACCTACGATGCCCTGGGGGCGCTGACCGGCTGGGTGGAGCAGGGAACCGCGCCAGGCGTGTTGACGGCCATCGACGCCAACCTGGGCGCGTCGCGCACCAGGCCGATGTGCCTGTTCCCGGGATGGCCGAGGTACAAGGGCGCTGGCCCCGTCAATGACGCGGCCAGTTTCGAGTGCGTGGAGGAATGAAGGGCCCATTCTTCCGGGACTTTGAAAAATGAAAAGTCACAGGCTTCCATGGCCCCTCATAATGCATCAGTCAAAGGCGAGCGGGGAGTGGCGAGAGGGTGAAACTGTTTAATCTACTGAGTCTTTGGGAGCCAGAGTTTGCTGCGGAGAAGGCCAAGGTCCATTTGGCCAGGCATAACGGCAGGGAGCAACCTCTAGATGTATTCGTGCAAGGAGGTTTCGACGAGTGGCAGTGTTGGCAGCGGGCCAGAAACTTTCAGCGTGAGTTCGTGGTGTCGGTCATTCAAGACGGAAGTCCCACACGCTGGCTCTTTGCCGGGCTGTTTCGGTCTTGCGGCTGTCAAGACTATGACGCCCCCACGCCGCATTTTCTTTACGATCTGGTACGGGTCGCAAACGCCGAGGAATGGGTAGGCAGGCTTTATTTGACGAGTCGGTACAAACAGCGCAACTCTTATCCCTTGGGAGAGACGTTGGCAGATGACCTGGAAGTAGCAGAGTTACTTCCAGAGCGTCTCAGCATCGGCCATTTTCCTGGGTACAAGCGTGTCAACCTAACCAAGAGCCAGCTCGACATAGTGGTGCGACAAAACATCGAATCATGGCGATCGGCGTTGTCCAGCGTAAAGGGGGTTTATCTCCTTACCGATGCAGTGACAGGCAAGCTCTATGTCGGAAAGGCCGATGGAGAGGATGGAATATGGGGCCGATGGATGACTTACTCCACCACCAGTCATGGGCACAATGTCGCGCTGGAGCAAGAGTTTGGCGTCGATGCAGATCCCCAGCGGCAGCTTGATCTACGGTTTTCTCTATTGAACCGCCCCGGGTTTCGCGGAGGCTCCAACTCTTGAGAGAATGTGAGTCATGAGCAAGAACAACGCGAACAAGTTTTCCCCGGAAGTGCGCGAGCGCGC